>OIWL01000071.1_pt1 | contig 137551 bp, 110 predicted proteins | sample 1587561 | NCBI WGS metagenome assembly OIWL01 (sample SAMEA3888903, study PRJEB22519) | human gut metagenome | biome: human gut; feature: human-associated habitat; material: faeces | place: Denmark | collected 2010 | reverse complement strand
CTCGTTGCGGGACTTAACCCAACATCTCACGACACGAGCTGACGACAGCCATGCAGCACCTGTGTCCAGATTCCCTTGCGGGCACTCCCGAATCTCTTCAGGATTCCTGGCATGTCAAGGCTAGGTAAGGTTTTTCGCGTTGCATCGAATTAATCCACATCATCCACCGCTTGTGCGGGTCCCCGTCAATTCCTTTGAGTTTTAATCTTGCGACCGTACTCCCCAGGCGGAATGCTTATCGCGTTAACTGCGTCACCGGCTTTTGCCGACAACTAGCATTCATCGTTTACAGCATGGACTACCAGGGTATCTAATCCTGTTTGATCCCCATGCTTTCGTGCCTCAGCGTCAGTTGACAGCCAGATACTCGCCTTCGCCACTGGTGTTCTACCCAATATCTACGAATTTCACCTCTACACTGGGTATTCCAATATCCTCTCTGTCACTCCAGATCTATAGTTATAATGGCAATTCCTAAGTTGAGCTCAGGTATTTCACCACTATCTTACAAATCCGCCTACACACCCTTTACGCCCAGTAATTCCGAACAACGCTTGCCCCCTTCGTATTACCGCGGCTGCTGGCACGAAGTTTGCCGGGGCTTCTTTAGATGGTACCGTCATCATCGTCCCATCCGAAAGAGCTTTACAATTCGAAAACCTTCTTCACTCACGCGGCATGGCTGGGTCAGAGTTTCCTCCATTGCCCAATATTCCTCACTGCTGCCTCCCGTAGGAGTCTGGACCGTGTCTCAGTTCCAATGTGGCTGTTCGTCCTCTCAGACCAGCTATAGATCGTCGGCTTGGTAGGCCTTTACCCCACCAACTACCTAATCTTCCGCGGGCCAATCTTAAAGCGATAAATCTTTCCCCCTCAGGGATTATGCGGTATTAGCAGTCGTTTCCAACTGTTGTCCCCCACTTCAAGGTATGTTCCCACGTGTTACTCACCAGTGCGCTACTCTCATTACATGGTGCAAGCACCATACAAATCCCGTTCAACTTGCATGTGTTAAGCCTGCCGCCAGCGTTCGTTCTGAGCCAGGATCAAACTCTCATGTTAATTATGAGTTCGTCTCATCCTGTCTATTCTCAAAGTATTTATAGGTTCCTTGATATATAGACATCTTATATTTACACATATACTGCCTACATATCCTCTCTTCTTCTTCACTATTTCTTATAACCGTTCCTTCCAGAACCTCGCCCGCAAGAACCTCTCAAGTTTTTATCACTTGTCTCGTTCCCTGCCGGTGAGTGGGTTTATATGACACTCTTTTTCAGATGTCAATAACTTTTTTTCAAAAAATTTCACTTTTTTTAAAGTTTTTTATTCCCCCTCCTCCATCCTACTGTTTTTACTTATTTCCTCTTCCCGCTCCTCTTCTCATATTATCATACCTCTCCCCTCCTCGCAATATAGCTCTTATTCCTACCCCCTCTAATACCCTCTTATTGCTCCTTCTTATCTTCATAAAAAAAATCAAAAAAGCTGTCTGATTAAGTGCTGTCTGAATTATAAGCTGCTTAACTAGCAATATAAAGTCCTACATATATGATGTCCTTGGTTTATATATGCCCCGAATTGGCGGCCTTTGTGCATTGAGTTTTAAACGGCTTATTTTCTATTTGTTAACTTCTGTGATGTTATGTTTTGGCAAAAGGAGTATAACAGAAATGAAGAAAGCATATATCTTATTAATGTTATTATCGCTGTGCGCCTGTGCAAAAGAGCCAACGCCGCCGATGCTCGGATCCGACGGAAGAGAAATCCCAATGGTTTTCCAAAACTTTCCAGATATACCGTTTCCAGATGAAGCTTTTCTTGTACTGGAAGACTCGAAAACAATGGGCAGCGGCGAGAACTGGATTGGAAGCATCAGTTTTACGGTAAATTTTAATGCGGGGCGCGTATTTGATTACTATGTCGCGGAAATGCCTAAAAAAGGCTGGGTTGAAATTGCCGTTGTCCGGGCCGGCATCAGCCAGATGACTTATGTTAAAAACGGGCGTGCTGTTCAGATTCTCATTCAAATGGAGGGTGACGACTCCGCTTTCGTTACGGTAACGGCCATTCTGAATCAAGCCAGTGTTAAAGCTTTAGCTAATTAAAGGACTTTCAATGAAATTTAATTTTTTTACATTTGGCGGCGCTTTTTTTTGGGAAGACGTATTTTTTTACCAGAAGTGGCGAATCCAGAGACACTGCGGAACAAAAACCTACCGCCTGCTCGACTCGTGGGATATCCGCAGGGCCAGCGGAACTTTTGAAGAATGTCAAAAAGCCTTTATTAAATATATAGACCGTTATGAAATTACGAAACAGCAAGGCAAGCTGATTGTTTTGCTGCACGGGTATCTTGACGGCAAAAACATTTTCAAACCGTTATGGCGCAAGCTGGTTTTAACCAATGCGACCGTTGCTGCGATTAATTATCCGTCTTTATTCAGGAGTTCACTGGCTTCCGCCTATCAACTGCTGTTTTTTCTTAACCATATGGAAGATATTACCGAAGTTTCTTTCGTTACTAAAGGCGCAGGGAATCTGATTTTACGGCAAACGCTGAATTTGCCTCCCGAACTGCAGACCTTTCAGGAAAAAATGAGAATCCGCAACATTGTGGAAATCAATCCGGTAATTAAAAGCTCCTTTTTATGCGATTTGTTGTCAAAATTCAGGATTTTTCGGCTGATTGGAGGACCTATGCTTGAAGAAATGACGGAAAAAAAGCTGAAAAATCTTCCCAGCCTGCCGAATCGGCTAAATTCGCTCAAAATTTTTTCCGACTCCAAAATTTCAAAGATAATCAGCCGAATTTCGGCATGCTGCCATTTTCCTGCCCGCGAGAATCTTTACAGAAAAAAAGATGCCGTTTTCATTGACGGAACAAACTTTCAGCCTCTAAAAAATGAAAAAGTCCTCAATTGCACGGTGAAATTCATCAATAACGGAAAAATTTAATAATATTGTAATATTATTTTAGACTTTTTTATGTTATAATAAAACAGTTTAAAAGAATGTTCCGAGGCAGCGATGAAATCGGTTGTTGGTATGATTGTGGTTTTTATTGGGCTCTATATCATTGCTTACAGTGATATTATGGGATTTTTTGCGCAAAAAACGCTCTATTATACCGCGTTGGGCTGCGTTTGCATTGCTTTGGCAATGGCTGCCGCTTTTTTGGGTACGCCTTTTACCAAACCGTTATTTAAGAGACGAGGTGACGACAATGATAAAACTTCTCACCTCCATTAAACGTTTTCTACCGCAAAGGGACAACAAACGCCTTTTATATACAAGTGCAGCCAACTGCCTTGTATGGGCGGCTTTTTTTCTAATTGTCCTTTCGACTCCGGCATGGGCCGACGAAGCTTTTAAGCGCCACTGCCCGACATTGAATGAATATCTGACCGACGGACAAGGTTCAAATTGCCTGTTATGCGGGATTTACCGGATTGTTATGGCAGCATGTGCCCAGGTGGTTACCGGTTCCTGGAATGCTTTTGCGGCACCGCTTCAGGGAGTCGTAGCCGTAGGTGCCTCAATTTATATCGCCGTCTACACTTTAAAGAACATAGCTTCTTTTTCACAGCAGGATTCTTCCGCCTATCTTTCAAACGACAAAACCGGCATTATCCCTTTGTGCGTCAAAGTGGCTGCCGTCGTCTGGCTGCTGAGCAATCAGGCATTTTTGTACAATAACTTAATCGGCCCGGTCATTGGCGCCGGCATGGCTATCGGCCAGCAAATCGCTCCGGGCGGACTCGGCGCCGGAAGTTTCAGCGGAACGAGCGATGTCAATGCGTTATTTAATGCCGTCATAAATAAAGTTCAGGAATTTAACGACCAGGTTTATATTGTCGTTGCCCTCGGCCGTATGCTGTTATGTCTGGCTTTTCTCCCTGACAGCATTATTGACTGGTACTGGTCTCTGATGCCTTTCGGTGCCGTTTTATATGTTTTCGGCTGGTTTATCCTTATCGGGGTTGCCTTTTATCTGCTTGACGTTCTGTTCCGTCTGGCGGTAGGCTGCATGCTGCTGCCCATGGCCATCGCCTGCGGCGTTTCCAAATTCACATCCAGCTATACGAAAAAAGCATGGAACTTGTTTGTCAACGTGTTTTTCAATTTTGTCATGCTCGGCGTACTGCTGCAATTCACACTGCAAATGATCTTGCAAGCCGTCGCAGGAAACAGCGAAATGCAGGCGCAGCTTGCCGGAACAATTCCGCTTAACAAAGCAGATATAGACAAGATTGTTGAAAAACTTGACGTTATGTCTTTTATCCTGACAACAGTCTGCTGCATGGTCTGCTTTAAGCTGTTTATGGAAATAGAGAAACTTGCGGACAAAGTTTCCAGTTCGACATCTGTTGGCAAGCTTGGCAAAAAAGCTGGCGCCATCACGGCTCAGGTAGTCAAAATGCCGATTAGTAAAATTAGAAAAGAGGGAGGTAAATTCGTTAAAGCATCCCGCCAACAGGCCTGGCAGGAAACTAAAGACAGCAAAGCAGGCGTGGCTGTCCGCAAAGCCGGACGCAGCACCAAACAGTTTGTTAAAAAACTGGTCGGCTTAAGGTAGACTGGGAGAACTGCAATGCACAATACAAAAAACATCTTAGGAACTCTCCCGGAAATGCTGAAAAAACTTTTTTCCGTCACACTCGTTTTATTCCTTTCTGCCTGCGACGATACCTGTCCGACGATTCAAGACTATAAAAACGAAGGCATAAGTACCGTCTGTACCGGATGCAGCAATGCCGAAGACGGAAACTGCCTGCTATGCAGCCTGTTCAGAATTATAACGAAAGCTGCCAGTGCCGCGGCAAACATGTCCTGGAATACGTTTGCCTCGCAACTAATACCGGTTGTCGGCCTGGCTGCAGCCATTTACATTGCCATCTATGTTTTAAAAAACGTCGGTTCTTTTACCAAACAAAATGCAGCAGACTTTTTAACCGGAGACAAAAAAGGACTTCTGCTGCTGATGTTCAAGACAACCGTTATCATCAGCCTATTAAAAGATACATGGCTCATTGACAATATTATCAGCCCCGTTATGCAGGCAGGGCTTAATATCGGCGCAAAACTTTCCGTCACCGGCGCAACGATGGCTACATCAAGCGGCAGCGGATATGACGCTATTTTTAAGATGGTCAACGAATCGGTCAAGCAATTCAATGACCAGGTTTATGAAACTATCGCCATCGGCAACGCCATGATTTGCAATGCTACCCGGGACTTTATTTTCAGCTGGTACTGGCTAATGCTTACGTATGGGCTTATTTTGTTTGTTTTTGGTTGGATTCTGCTGGTCGGCATTTCCTTTTATATTGTCGATATCCTTATCAGACTGGCATTCGGTGCAATTTTGCTCCCGTTTGGCGTTGCCTGCGCCATTTCCAACCAGACTGTCGGCTATACAAAAAACATCTGGAATATTTTTCTAAATGTCTTTTTCAGCTTTATCATGCTGGGAATAATTCTCGGCATTACCATTCAGCTGGTTAACCTTGGCATGACACAAGGTGACGAAGAAGGCGTTAAAGAAGGCGGCGGTGCGGCGCTAAATGCTTTTCTTACCAATCTTAACGCTCAGATTGACGGCAACCAGATTGAACAAATTTCCAAAGATTTATGGAGTAACGGGTCTTTGCTGCTGACTATTGTCTGCTTTTGCGTCATTGTTCAATTGGCTGCCCAAATCGGCAAACTTGCCGATAAAATATCCGAAACCAGCGGGTTAACCAGTGTCGGAAGCCAAGTTGCCGCAGCAACCGGACACCCTCTTATGGCTAAGGGCAAACAGGCTGCCGGTACCGTTGGCGGCTGGGTTGGTGCCGGAGCCAAAGAAACCGGGCGCATCGCCGCACGAGTAACCAGAGCTGACAAGCTTTACCGCTGGGCAGGCAACAAAGCGGAAGGAGCTCGCGGAATTTTAACAGGAAGCGGCAAACAGGGATACAGGGCTTTTTGGCATAAAGCCAATTGGAAATAACAAGGTGAAAGAACATGATACGCGACCTGGTACATAAATATTTCAACTTAAAGACACTACGCTGCCTTTGTGTCGTTATGTTTGTATTGTTCCTGACAGCCTGCGAAAAAGACGATGATTCTTCTCTGGGCGGAGAGGGCAATTATGCCGAACAGGCAAATTGCTGGCAAGCCAAAATTATAGAAATAGTGCTCAGCCAAATTAATAATATGTTTTCTGACGCTTCCGGAAAAGTGGCAAACGGCGGAAGTACGATTGTTATGTTCGGCTTTGCCATTTGGATGGCTTTCCGGATGTTAAAAATACTTCCCTCTTTTAAGGAAGAGAATTTGGGAGAAATTTGGACAGAGATCGGGCAAAAGCTGTTTTTATGTGCTTTTTGCGCCTGGTGCGTCAGCGACTCGGGCATGATTTCCTGGACATTGAAAACATTTGTCGTTCCGATTTATAACGCCATTCTGGAACTCGGCGCGCAAATTCTGGGTCAGGTCAAACCAAGCAAAACCATTACACTCGGCGATTTCGGCGATGTAACATTCAACGGCAATTACAATCAGTGCAAAACTGAAGGACTGAGCGCAACCGACCTCAGCGGTTCCATTAAACCGATGGCCAGCTGCCTTGCCTGCCAAATCAGCGACAGGCTCAACGGAGGCATCCGGGTCGGCGTTGCGTTGGTTACATCGCTTGACCTCGGCGCCATGCTGGTTGGCATAATCATGATGCTCATTTTCACCGCCGCAAAATTCGGTTTTGTCTTCTTTATCGTCGACAGCCTGTTCCGGCTGAATTTCGCCGCTTTCTTATTTCCGCTGTTAATAATGGGCGTTCCTTTCAGTTACACGCGCAAATGGAGTAAATTCGGACTGGAAATGTTTTTAAATTCATCCGGGATTATGCTGTTTTTGGGTATTCTTGTCAGTTTATCCGTCGGTTCGCTGGAATACATTTTGGAAACCTTTGCCCAAAATGACGCCTTTACGGAAGCGAATTTGGTCGGACAAGGGCCGGTTCTCCTTTCGCTGCTGCTGATTGCCACCCTGTTGATAAACATTCCGGGTATGGGCGTGGCGCTGGCCGACAAGTTTATCGGCGGAGGCCGCGGGCTAGAGTTCCAAAAGCAGGTTTCAAAATTTGTCGTCAATACGGCCAAAAGAGCCGGGGCTGCCATCCTGGGCGGTATCACTGCCGGTGCAACCAAAACAATTACGACGACTTTGGAAAAATACGAAGGCACCAGAGAGGCTCTGGACAGCATTAAACAGGTTAAAAACAAAGTCAACGATAAACTTAACACCATGGCGGGGTACAACGATGACTAAGATTTTTGACATATTTTTCCGTTTTATCCGCAGCCATAAATATACTTTGGCCATGCTGGCTTTATTCGTTATTTTGGCGATGGCGGATTATGCCTTTGCCGAAGATAAATGCAAAAATCTGAGCGATGACGCGCAATACCTATGTTATTGCGGGTCAGAAGCCATTCAGAAAAAATATGACGAAGGCGGCTGCTGGTCCTGCGACATTATCTTTACACTGATGAAATCCATGACCGAAGTTGCCGGCTTTATCTTTGACGCATCTTCCGAGCTGGCCAAGCTTATTCTGGGCGGCGGCGCCTGTATCTGGATTGCGGCCTATTTCTTAAAAGCACTCGGCTCTTTTGCCACTCAAGACCCGGCAAAAGTTATTGACGGGCTGCTGACGTTCTGTTTTAAAGTTCTTCTGATGTACGTTTTAATTGATTCGGGAATCGATTCTATTGTCAACTATATCGTCAACCCGCTGTTAAGCATCGGATTTGACATCGGCGAAACTTTTGCCGGAGCTACGGGAATCGGAGGATGGTGAGATGATGCAACGAAAAAAGGACAACATAATACAGAAGTTTCTGAACACTGTTTTCGCAATCCTGCTGGCGTTGTCCCTGCCATGCAGCGCTTCCGCCCTGCCCGGTTTTATCGGACCGCCGGAAATGGATGTCGCCGGAATTAAAATTACGGCAATGGACAATCTGGTCGATGGTGTAACCAATATGGCGGACAAAATCAACAAAGCCTCAAAAGAGATGATGAAAATCGGCGATATGCTTATATGTAATTCGCTGCACGGTGAGGCGGCGGACGTTAAACTTGAGGTTGCCGGAATCAGTATTGCCAAATTTAAGTTCATTTCTTTTGATATATTTATCAGCGGATGCGTTTTATATGTACTGGGTTTCTTTATCGCAGTCATTGCATCGTTCTATATGTTTGACGTGGCGTTTAACCTTTCGCTTTCCATCGTATTGCTTCCGATTGCGCTGGCACTGTGGCCGTTTGCCTGGACAAGGGGCAAATTAAAAACCGTTGTTGAGAGTATTGCTTATTATACCGGTTTGTTCATCTTTCTGCCGCTGGGTATCTTAATCGGCGCCCAGCTGGTCGTTACCATTATTGAAGGTGCTTTTACCAATTCCGAGGGCAGCCCGATTGACATTATGACAGTATTTAACGAAGACAAATCCGACATTATCCGTGACAATCTCGGCGTTTTTACGCTGACCTTCCTGAAGGTTCTGGTTTCATATCTGGTAGCGATGCGTATTATTCCGCTGATGGCAAACGAATTTTGCAGCCATTTCTTCGGCGGCTCCCTTGTCGGCAGCCCGATGAGCGAAAAGATGACTCAGGCAATTGCCGTTGCCAATCAAAAAACTATCGGCAAAGCTGCTAAATTCGGCAAAGACGTTGCTTCACACAAAATCGGCAAGGCTATTGAAAAAGCAGGAAACAAGCGGAATGACTGGCGCGGAGGAAGTTTCCTCGGGCGCGCTATGGCTCGTTACGGCAAACAAATGGCCAAAACAAAAAAATAAGGGGACTGACAATGCGTAAGACATTAACATACATTTTAAAAAGCTTACCATTCCTTGTCCTGCTGCTGATATTAGCAGCAGTTTCCCCTGCTCATGCCGGCTGGTGGAGCGACCTAAAGGATGCCGCCGTAGACGCTGCCGGCGAAGCGGCCGCCTGGGCTTTGGGAATCGATACCGAAGACAACTGCGTTCCGCCGACTTCTGAAACGACAAACTGCCTTTTCTGTCCGATGTTTAAAATCCTCTTTAATGCAGGCAGTATCGTTGCGGCAAAATCTTACAGTGCGTTTTCTTCCGAACTCGGACAGCTTGTTCTGGTCTTTTTGAGCGTTTCTTTGGCCCTTATTATCCTCCGCAATATTGCGGCAATGGGTTCAAAAGACCCGGGAGCCCTTTTAAATGATATTTTTAAAAAGACGTTTGTATGCATTGTCATTTACATTATTATCGCCAAAGACTACTATAATGTCTTAAATTTGACGCTTACGCCGATTTTTGAAACGGGATTTTCTTTCGTTAAAAGCGGAAATACAACATGTGCCAGTGCGGGCGGGGTTATCGGCTATTCGGGAACGGCCGGTTCGGGAGGAGCCGGCGGACTGCCTATGAATGTCGGAGCATCTATCGTATGTGCCGTTGAAGATATTGAGCGCAAGATAAATATGCTGTTTGAATTCGGCAAATGGGCTTTTTGCCGTGGCAACGGCCCTGACCGCATATTCCATATCATTCCGAATCCCATTTACCTTATTGACGGAATTCTGCTGTATCTGGCAGGAATATTCTTTATGGTCGCATATCCCTGGGTTATGGGCGATGCCGTCCTGCAGTTCGGCGTGGCAATGGCTATTGCCCCCTTTGCCGTATGCGGCTATGCTTTTGACGGTACCAAAAGATATTTGCCCAAGGTCTTTTCCTGGATTTTACACTCGCTGTTTACGTTTATGTTTATGGCTATTTTGATTCTATGCATTCTCGGTTATATAAACGATTTGCTCGGCGCCGCCCTTGCCAAAGGCGCCGCTAATCCCAAGGTTGTCTTTACGGATCCTAATCAGGGAATTGCCTTTTACGGCCCCAATATGCTTAAAATCATCTTTATTCTGGTTATCGGCTGGGCTTATATGCCGGTAGTTTCCGATTTGGCGGGGAATTTTTCCGGCGGTTCCGGACTGAATGCAGCCGGCAAAATCGGCAGCGCCGTTAAAAATACAGTTGATGCCAAAACCCGGAAAGCTGCCGACTGGGGTGTCGGCGTTGCCGGAAACGCAGCAAAAGCCGCCGGACGCGTTACCGCCAGACGGGCAAAAGCCGGCGTCCGCCGCGGCATGATGTTCGGCGTGAACAGATTTGGCGCCCGGAACGCATCGGGAGGAAAAACCATCAAAATGCTGGGATATACGTTTGCTACGGAAAAAGGTGCCGACGGTTCTCAGGTTTTAAGGCGGGAATTTACGTCCATTACGGGGCGGCGCCATGTTATGATTTCCGACAAATATTCCACTATCAAACAGGAATATACCAAATCGGGAAAACAAGTAAAAAACGAAACGACTTTTAAACATGGTTTCGCGTTGGATCATTTATTAGACGAACAGACGGGGAACATCAATATCGGTGCCGTACAGGCGCTGCTCAACTCCCCTCTGGGGCAAAAACCGGAATACCGCAAGGCTATTATGTCCCAGTTGGCCGTTCAGGTTGCAAAAGCCAGAGGAGACGAAGTCGGTACCTATTACCGTTCACGCAATATTAAATTTGACCCTAACAATCCGTATAACATCACCATTGAGCAGGTGGACAATACCGGGAAAATCACTTCGCTCAGCATGAAAATCGACGAAGCGACAGGTCAGACGGCCATTGACTATTTCCAAGACCGGAGCCCCAACCGCTTTGAGGCGGCCGGAACCAGTCTTAACCAAGGCCGGAAAAAGATGGGCAGAAAGATTAATATTGCGGCAGTCAATACGATGATACAGAAGGCAGGGCATGACAATCATGACGGAACCTATTCATGGGACAGTGCCGGCGGGTTGGTTTCATATACAGCCAAAACTGATGCGTCGGGACAAAAATATTACGAACGCGAAGCAAAAAAATATTTGTTTTTCGGCCCTAAAATAAAAAAGACATACGACAGCAACGGTGTCGAGATGGAATATGATACGCATAAAAAGCATGAAAAACATCTGAAAAAAATGACTGACATAGAAAATAAACTAAATTCGGCAAGCCATGCAACGGCTACTGCCTCGGGCGGAAAGAAAGCCCTAATCGGCAACGCCGTCTATGTCAGCGAACGCGATGCCGCGTCCGGAAAAATGTCTTATACAAAAATAGAAGCAGTCAATCGCCATGTTACGAAAGAAACGACTTATTACGACGACAGGGTAATTATAGAATATAAAAACAAAAAAGGGGATACTTTAGATTCTTCGGCCGAATATATCGATGAGCAAAAAAACACCAGAAAAAATGTTGACGGCAGCAGTTCGGTCAGCTATGGCTCCGGTGCAGGAACAACATACTCCAAAGATGACGCAAAATATAATTCCCATTATAAACGCCATTTTACCAACGGTATGGTAGATATTACCACAACAGGTGTAAGCACCGGCGGCGACATTCGCAAAGGCGGTGTTAAGACAACCGGAGAGACGACCTTGTTCAAATATTCCGCATACGCCCAGCAGGGACATGACAGCGTGATTGACAAGATGGACGGTAATCAGATTGTCGAAAAAGACGGAACGATTGCAGCCGACCTTGATCCGGTTAATGCCGGTAAAGACTGGTATAAAGGCGATTTGCTTTTCGGAATGGACGAATTTTCCGGTATTACCACGCTAGAAGGCAAATCCGCCAAAGATTATGTCCATCAAGACGTTTTTGCAAAAGGACGCGAAAAGAAGACCAATAAATTTAAAACACACATAGACTGGACAATGGACTCTTTTTACGTGGCAGATGACAACGGCAATATTATCGGACGTGCAGACGGCAGTGGAACCGTTACCGGCAACAGCGGCACCCGTATCGGTACCGTAAGCGGTGGCATTGCCTATGACAGCCGGGGAAGACCTATCGGACATGTCATTTAATCCTTATGCGTTCTCTGTCTAAAAGGAAATCTGTACCCCGGACAGTAAAAATATACCTTTGGCAAAAGACTGACTTTCTTTGCCAAAGAGATTGTGTGCTTTGTCAATTTGGGCACAAGCTGTCAAGTTTTTCTTTAAATCTAACCCTTTAACAATCTGCCGGACTAAAATGTTATATAGATTTCAGCGAATCGTAAGTTTTTGTTTGCATTGACAAAAGTTATACATATTTGAGGAATTTTATCTTTTTTGACTTGCATATTTTTTTGGCAAGACTATTATAAGTAAAAATTATTTTCATATGAGGTATAAAGCTATGGAAGAAATCGTATTTCCCAACCAAATCAGAATTAACCGCAAGATGCGCGGCGTTTCCATGCAGGATTTGGCCGACAGGCTTGGCATCAGCCTTTCCGCCATTTCCAAAATAGAAAAAGGATACAGAAGGCTTAATCAGGAACAGCTGATTTTGGTTGCCGAAGTCTTAGACTGCTCTTTGCAGGATTTGTATGTTAACGAACAAAATTCGCAGCATGATGTTGTCATGGCATGGAAAAAAGAGCAGGAACGCAGACAGGAAATTAATAAGAGCAGCGGACTGAAAGTTTTGGGAGCCGCATTGAGATATATCAGAAACGACAAATCTCTGACCCTTATAGAAGTTGCGGAAAATGCGGATATGACTTTGTCTGTATACCACAGAATCGAGATGGGACAAAGAGAAGTTTCCGACAAAGAATATAAAAGTATTGCCAAGGCTTTGGGAATGGAAGTCGATACTCTGAAAGAAGAAGTCAAAAGACTGGATGCCGAAGGCGCTCTGGAAGAAATTATTGCACATAACGATACAAAATACAAAGTCGGCAATATGGGACGGCCGGCCAATGAGCACAGTGGCAATTTTGTTGATTTAGAAGCATTGAAAGTTCCGGTTTTCGGCATTTCAGGAGCGGACGGCTCTATTGTCGTTGACAGAAGTTCTTCTTCAAAAGAAGCCGTAAAGCCGGCAAATCTGTATGACAAACGGGATATTTACGGCGTCAGCCTCTGCACAAGACGGTTAGGCTCTATTTTGTCAAACCGTGCCGTCATGTTCATAGCACCAAGCGAAGTTGCCAGTGTCGGCGATATTGCCTTGTATTATAAAACAGAACAACAGGCTTTTGTCGTCAGCGTCAGGGAAGATGAAACGGGACAGCTGTACGGGCTGATGTGGAACCCTGAAGAGCGGATATACTTCAGCAATGACGACTTTAAGAAAATTCATAAAGTTGTGGACATTGCCTTGTAAAATCCCTTTGCGGGAATGATATATGTTTCTATGTAATTTATAAATTTATGTAAGGGTTGGGGTCGTGGAAAATTTAAATGACGCAGAATTCGGCAGTGACAACAGCGGGGAAGAAGCCCCGATTCTGGTGGCACAACGCTATTTGAATATTTTCAGGCAGGTTCATATTTTCAACAAGGCAAAGCGTGACGAATTTGATGAAGAATTGCTGTCCCTGCCGCAAAACATTACGGACTTTTTCAAGCGGATGCCGGGCGGGCGTTTGCTGGTCGAGCATATAGAGAAAGTCAAGACCGAAAGGGGAATCGCTTTTGTCAAAGCTAACAGAGAAGATTTTGACGAAGGCGCCGGAAAAACGGATACGCCGACACCTGTCGCAACGGGCGGGGTTGTTCAAATGGCCGGGGGCAGCATTACCTTGGACCCCTCTTTTGCCGAAACGCTGGCTCAGTCTTTGGCAAACGCCTTTAAGCAGCTTCCGACCACTTCTCCTTCCTCGCTTCAGCCAGGAGGAAATGCGGCCGTTACAGCTGATTTCGGCAACGCTTTTGACGTTATCGCCGATGAAATTCGCACATCACGGGCTTCATTGCTTGATGTATTAAAAGAAACGCGCAGCATAACAGACTCCGTTATTGCTTCGCAGGTTTCAATTTCACGTATTTTAGAAGGGATTTTATCATCCCGAACCAGAGATGACAACGATGTTGCCGATTTGAACAGCCGGATAATAGCTTCTCAAGCCTCAATTACAAAACTGTTGGAGGGACTTTATACCGCAAACAACAAGAAAAATACAGAAATTTCAGACTATCTGAATATTGAAAACAGGCTGCAATCTTTTCGGAATGAAATAAAAGACGAAATTTCTTTGTCTTTGCAACAAATGCAGGATATGTTTAAAGAATATGCGCAGACAGTCAACGACAGAAAGGTTGTTATAGAAACGGTTGCGCAGCCTTTTCCTGCCGATATGGAGAAAGCACCAAACGGCAGTAGTTTTCAGCAAAATATTCCGCCGGTTTATAAGAAAGAAAATACGGTAGAGGCAGATACTCCAAACATAAAAAGTTCGGCGATAAAGCCTCTCAGCGAAGATGAAAAGAGAATTGCGGCAACGGATATACCCGCCGGTATGCATGCCCGTAGCGATGATGACACGCCCCTGCATTTTGAACCGGTTACGAATTTGGGAGATGAACCCATCCTGAGCAGTGAGCGTACCTTTGGCGAGGAGCACTCATTTGGAGAAGAGCGTACTTTTGGGGAGGAACATAAAAAGAAAAGAAGAAAAAAGAAGAAGAACAGAGAGAATCAAACTGATGTTATTAACAGCAGCCCGCAGCAACCATTTTCCCCACAGATTTCTCAGGCTGCACAACAGTCGGCCGCGATAATTTCGGATAAAGCATCGGCGGCGCCCAAACACGCGGAGAACCGGACTGATAATCAGAGAATTCCTCAGGCTTTTGGAGGAACAATCCGCAACACTGCATATAAATATGATGACAACTTTGACCATATTCGTTTAGACGTTCCCCCGCTGGAGGAAAATATTTTCACTGAACAGCCGGAGACTGAAAAAGATGATTTAACCGCAAGGTTAAATTCGCTGGATAACTTACATGATGAAACCAATACTGTCGGCGGGTATTCCACCCACACAAGCAACAATATTACAAATGATAGTATTGATGACCCGATATTAAATCATTCTGTTTCTTTCGGTTCAGATGATTTAGACTTTGTTCTGCCCAATGGTTCACAGCAAAATGCCGCAAAATCTCCGGCGAGAGTGAATTCCAACGAAGAAGGCAACAGTCCTCGCAACCAAAATAACGATAATTCTAAAGAACGCATTGCAAGTATTGATGACTTAAACGGCGACGATTTGGATTTCGCCCTGCCTGACGGCATTCCGGAACAGGATTTTTCCGCAACCGAAGATTTTTCTGCCGGTTTTGCAGACATAAGCAATGAAGAGCCTGTCAACACAAATGAAACATCTTTTTCCGACGACCTGAATTTTTCTCTCCCAGAAAACGATTTTTCCCTGACAGAAGATGAACACGACGGGCAAAGAAATGAAGCTGCCGTATCGTCCAGACAAACGGCAGATGTTCCTGAAATACCGTCTGACGATTTGGACTTTACTTTACCGGAAAATATTTCTTCAGCAGAAGGAATTGACGCTCTCAGCCAGTTTATGTCGCAAAGTCTGGCAAAACAGCAGGCTCAAGAAGAAAATGCCGGCAGTAGCAACTTTGATGAAGACGTCTTCCATTCACTTTCACAAAAAAATACCGATGAAGAGAATACAGGCGAAGATACACTCCAATCATTTTCCAAAGAAAATGCCGATACAGAAAGTATTACAGCAGCTCCTTTGCCTGCGAGCGATGACATTTCGGCGTTTGATACACGGCAAGAAATCTTAACACCAACAAATGAAACGGAAGATTTGGATTCACTTCTTGCATCGGATAGCACATCTGCGGATATGCTTTTAAATCAAGGCGCTGTATCATCTCATTCCCAACATACAGACTTTGAGTCGCAAGGTATCCTGCCGCAAAACGAAACAACAAGCGATGATGCGGCAGATGATACAGGCACGGCGGCTTCCCAACAGGAACGTCCCAGCCGATACAGCGCTGAGCTGGATAAAATCCGGGCGGCTTTAACGGCTGACAGCGTTGATATTTCTTCGTTGAACGAACCTATCGCTTTAGACGAATACAGTGATGACGAGAATGTCGGAAAAGACAGCGATACGCTTGTTACCGATAAGCAAGTTATGTCTGACTCGGACGATTACAGCAAAGCTTCAGTACATTCTTCTGATGACAGCGACTATGTACAGTCTCAACAGATTTCTTCTGTTGCTGTTTCCCAGTCACCGAGCAATGTTTTGGACGCGGCCGCTTCAGGTACGGTTGCAGATACCGCTCAGGAAACAGCCGAAGACGGCGAGGACTGGGAGTGGGAGTATGTTGACGAGAACGGCAACGAAATTCCAGCCGGAGAAGATGAAGACTGGGAATGGGAATATGTTGAAGACGACGGCGAAGAAGATAAGCCTGATAATAACAAACAATAAACTATTTACAAAGACTATTCTTTCCTTTAGCGTTAGGAAACGGAGGGTAATGCCATGGCAGACAATGATGAAATTTCAGTAACAAAGGAATCGCTTTGGTATATAGATAATTATGTTCTGATACGGGATTATTATGACCGTACAGTGTCGAGAATTGCGGCTCGGTGTATCCGTATGGGAAACATTGCCGTGGAGGATTATCCTTTTTACCCTTATATTATTGATGTCTTAAATGAATTATGCGAAACCGGAGATTATATTATTGAACACAAAGAGCTCCACCCGTATGTTGAAAAAAAGATTAAGGGCGGCGTTGCTGCACTGGAAAAAAATCTAAGTTTATATAAGCAGGAACTGGAAAGAAACTCTTCCGTTGATATGGCTGCGAAAAAAGAAGCGGATTTGAGTGCGGCAAAAGACGCCTTCGGCGGTTTTACCGACCAATCAGATGATCCGACAAAGGGAGCCGGACAGAGCATTGATGACGTCGTGGCCAAGCTCATGGCTGAACAGGAAAAAATTATCCAGAAGAAAGAAGAAAATGATGAATAAATTTAGTTTTTTCAAATTTAAAAAAGGATATTTTTTATTACTTTCCCTGCTGGCGGTTATTTCCTGCAACGCTTATCAAAGCGACGGAGAAACGGTTATTACCAATACGACCGTAAACGGAAGCGCTACGGATAATTTTATGATTTTACCGCAAGAAAACCCTTATATGCTGCGGACAACGTTTCGCGCCAATGATTTGGATTTAGAAACGCCGCTGCGCTGCAATGTTAATTGGAAGACGCAGGAAATGGTACAGATTCTTCCGCACAACAATGTATCTTTCCGAATTGACCGCAATGACGTAAATGATGCGCTGCCTGAATTTGAGGTGAGGAATTTTACGTTTGACAACATCCCAGCCGAACAGGCTTTATTTAAGCTGACAGAGGAAGCCGGTATCACACTTGTTGCCAAAGACGCTCCTTATCCGGCGCTTTATGGCAAAAATTTGAACGGCAGTTTTAAAGAAGTCGTTGAGATGGTATCCCGCTCGGCGGATTTGTTTTACCGTTATGATGCTAAAACAAACTCTCTTATTTTAAGCAGAAGAGCAAGCTTTACCCTTTACGCACCAAGCTCCAGAACGCTTATGCTCGGTTTTTTGGACGTTTTGCGCGGAGCGGGAATTACGGATATGGTTACCAATTGGCGGGATTATACCATAACATTTGAAACCAATTTGGAAACTATTGATAAGATTAACGAGTTGATTAATGACTTTGAAGACAACCCGACAATGATTATGTATGATGTCAGCATTTTCAGAGTGATTGCTAAAGAGCCTTGCGGCGTGGTTTGGAACGATTTGTTGAAGGATTTTAAATTCGGCAGCATTGCAACGGCTCAAACCGGAGTTATCGGCAGAATCTTGACCGTTACGAATGACATTTCGCTGGAGCAGCTGCGAAAATTTGTCGGCAAATACGCCACTGTCCAAGACATTTCAGAAGGGCGTTTCATCGTTCCGACCCGCTGGTTTTCCCGTTTTGACGTAGGACGCTGCGGAAAACTTGATAATATGGAATATCCGCTGTCAATTCTGGCTAAAGCGGGAATGGAAAAGAATAACCGTATATATTCTGAAATTACGCTGGATACGACGGAGGGAGAAATTACCAAATTTAAGGTACGCAACAAACTTGGTGAAAACTTTCTTATTATCGGGCTGCCCAGCGAAATCTTCGGCCCGGCGGCACAAGGAACCGAAACGATTGTTTATATCGTACCAAGATTAGTCAGAATGCTGAAGACTGACGAAAAAATTAAAAACAGAATTTAACGGGGAAAGCAAATGGAAGATGACAGTTTGGACAGTTTAATTACAAACAATCCAGCGGCAACTTCAGCATCTGTGCCGCAGAATGATGCGGGTAACAATGTTTCAGATGCTGTTCCGGCTTTTCGTCCGAAGCTCAGAAAAATAAAGCGTCCTAAAATTCGCCCTATGTCTGATATTCCGGCCGCCCCGGCCAAAATAATGCCACAAGCGGCAAGACTGTCAGAAAATACGGTTGGAAATATTTCAGTATCTCCGGCTGCCGGATATACCGGCACAGAATTTCCGGCATCAGGTACAAATGGAGCTCCCCATCTTCCGACAGAGACAGAAACTAAAATCCCCCCCAACTCAAATGCAAAAGAGCAGACAGAAAGTTCTGCAGACAACGCTCCGGCAAGGGAAAACTCAGCGTCGACAGACATTGAGTCACGCAGCGAAGTTTCCGGCGTACTGGAGAACGACTTGCATGAAGAACTTAAACAAAGCACGGAAATTATTAAGGCCGTTGATGCCCAAAATCTGACAGCCGGCGCAGAATATGACAGTTCTTATATTCTTGACGGATTGCCGCCGGAGCTTGATTATGGTATCGATGAAGATATTGAAGATACATATGCAGACAACGGAAGTTATGTAAAAAAGAAGCTGCTGTTTATTGCATCAGGTTTATGCCTTATTATCGGTTTATTTGCCGGAAAAGCAATGTTTTCGTCGCAAAAGGTTGAAAACTACGGATTGGAAGGTGTCGTAACCAATCCGGACGTACCGTCGGGGCGTCCGCGCTGCGGCCTTACAGATAAAAGCCAGGCCTGTGTTTTTTATCTGATGAATTGGTATAAGCAGGAACTAAACGGCAGAGATTTTTATAAGCTGGCCGCACAACTTACCGGGCGTGAAGAATATATGATAGAAACGGACAATTTGCGTTATGCTACAGTTAAAATAAAGCCCGGACACTTTGCGCAGCTGAACATTCCTGCACTTAAGTAATTAACTGAATTTAGCGGTTACTCGGTTTGGATAGCTAATTTAAATGTCAGCTATAATATAAAAGAGCCGCCATAACGGCGGCTTTGGATTATTCTTTATCTTCTGATGTATTTTCAGGCACTACTGTCTTTTCCTTTTTTCCGGAACTTTTTTCCTGGTGCGCGGCCTGAGCCTTCTCTTTTATTTCTTTCGAAGCCTTCTTTCCGGCCTCAACCAGATGAGGAACTTCATCTTTGATTTTATTCATCAAATGCGGCAGCCTTTCCGCATTATATATAGCAATTACAATAATTGCCACTAAGACCCATATCATCAACTTTCTCCTTTCTTCAACATTTGATGCAATACTTCAGTTGCATCATAGGAACATTTCACATTAAGTATACTGCCAATCTTTTCTTTATATTGCAGTTCAATATTCTTAACATCAACACATTTAGGCTTGTTATGAATAACTTTTTTTATGTTGGCATACCTTTGCAACGATTTTTCGGTCATAAAGCATCGTTCGCCGCAGACCGCCGTTAAATCTTTTATCCGTCCCGAACAACAGCAAACGGCATCAACCCCGGCTCTTATGCTAAGAGATGCCCTTTCAGCAATTGTTCCTTTTAAGGCATGCATATCAATTGCATCACTCAAAAGAAAACCGTCAAATTCCAAATATCCGCGTATTAATTCGGAAATAACCTTTGGAGATTGTGTCGCCGGATATTCCGCATCAAAACTTTTTAACAATATATGGGAAGTCATCGCAAGGGGAAATTTGCTGAACGAATGCAAATAAGCAGTCTTTTTTTCAATTTCCCAACGGGACAGTTCTGTTTCCGGGACGCTCAGATGAGGATCATTTAATGTTGAAAAGTGCCCCGGAATATGTTTGATACAGGGACATATTCCGTTATCAATATAGGTTTCGGCCATTATACCGGCACGGCTTTCTATTTCTTCTTCATCCGCACTAAAACACCTGCTGGTCAGAACTTCGCTTTGCGGATTTGTCTTCTTATCTACGACCGGAGCATAATTAACATTAATTCCCAATGACCGAAGATTTTTGGAAATCAAAACCGCATGCCAGCAACTGCATATTTCTACTATGCTGCCCAGCGTTTCTGCCGAGGTATAGACGGGAAATCCGGCATTTGCCAGCCGGGAAACGCGGCCTCCTTCCTCGTCAACCGCAATCAAGACATCGTCCCGTCCGATTGTTTCGCGTATTTCATCTATCAGATTTTTAGCCTGTTGTTTTGATTTAAAATTACGCGCAAATAAGCTGACGCCAAGCGGATTATATTCCGCAAAAAGCTTTTTTTCCTCTTCGGTAAGAGTCAAGCCCTCGCATGATAACATTGCCGCTAAAATTGGTTTAGTCATATTTTTCCTAATTTTGTTTGATAATGCTGCTTATCTGGTTCTTTTTCAATCGGCTGCCCAATGCTGCTGCCTCTTCGCGGGTTTTGAAAACACCGACCTTCAAACGATACAGCGTATTACCGTTGGCAGCTTTAATTTCTTCTATTTCATACGGATAGCTTTTCAAAAACGTATGTTTAGCCGACAGATTATTCCAGAGCGACTGGACAGCTTTGCGGCTGGAAGAGGCTATAATCTGGGCATACCATGTCCCTTTGGCAAAGACTGCTTTTTCTGTTTTTTGGTTTTCGGCAGGTTTTGTACCTTTTTCTGCCAGAGCTTTTTCCGTTTCACCGTCTGAAAGTTTCTGTTTTTGAGAATTTATACTCTTTTGCAATGTCACTTCTATATCTTTAATTTTTTCCGGTATAGCTACTTTTTCCCGGCTGTTGGTCTTTATTGCAGACAATTCGGCCGTCGCCAATTTGATATTTCCCTGACCTGCATTATCCAATTCCGTTTCAACCTTATTCAGACTGTCGTCCCCATCAATGCTTTCAACTAAACTGTCCATGGCTTCCGACGGAGGCAATGTGTTTTCAACAACAAGTTTCGGCATATCCGGCGCAGGGCGAATATTAACCTCGCCTGACGGTTTTGGCGTATTATCGACTATATGGTAAATTTCGCGATCCTGATTGTCAATTTCCATTCCGCCGGGGTCATTGGGCAGCACCTTTGCCGGAGTAAACGGACGTCTGATAACAGGGATTGCGCGTTCTTTATTCATGTTGTCCGCAGGCCCCAGAAAAAGCCAGCCTACGACTCCGCCAACAACAATACCTGCCAACATTCCAATAAAACCGTTTTTGGCATGACGTATCTCTTCCTGGCGGTCTTCTAGACTCTGTATATTCTGGTCAGCTACCCGCTGGTGAAAATCGTTCGTATCATTATCAGGATTTGTAAAACCCAGTAACATATATCCATTCCCCTATCGCAACTGCCGTTCCGCCATTTTACGGCCGGCTTATTCCAATCCGCTTAAAAATATTATAAACCGAAATATATTTACAATCATTTAATATTATATCGGTTAAAGTTTCGTAAGCGAAATTTAAATAGGCATAGAAAATGAAAATAGCAACATATAACGTCAATTCAATCAAGGCCCGGGGTGCCAATCTGTGCAAATGGCTGCAAACAAGCCAGCCCGATATCGTCTTTTTACAAGAGATAAAATGTGAAACGGAAAATTTTTTATATTTTGAATGCGAAAGTCTGGGCTATAAGGCTACCGCGCTCGGACAAAAAAGCTATAACGGCGTTGCCATTTTGAGCAAATACGATTTTGACATTACCTCGCGCAACCTGCCTGATTTTCAGGAAGATGCAGCCTCCCGCTATCTGGAAGTATTTATCCGGCATCCTGAGAAGCCTTTTTATGCAGCATCCGTATATGCTCCAAACGGATGTTCCCCGGACAAAAAGACCGAACAAGCAAAACTGGCTTATAAACTCCATTGGTTTGACATGTTCAACAGGCGGGCGCTTTATTTAAAGAAAACAGGATACCCGGTTGTCATCGGCGGAGACTTTAACGTTATGATGCAGGATATTGACGTTTTTGACGGCAGCCGCTTTAAAAACAGCCCATTGTACAGAAAGGAAGTCTGGGATAAAATAAAAGCTTTGCAGTTTTCCGGTTACCACGATGCTTTTCGGCTTTTGCACCCTCAGGCGGAAGGATTCACCTTTTGGGATTATACTGCTAACTCTTTTGTAACCAATTCCGGTTTAAGAATAGATTATCTGTTCATCACAGCCCAATTTGCCGAACAATTGGTTACATGCGGTGCAGACAAATCGTTGCGCAGTATGGACAAACCTTCTGACCATACGGCACTGGTTGCTGAATTTGGAAAATGAAAATGAAAAAAACGGCCTTTTTTTTACTGTTATTCTTTTTATTAAATGCTGTTAATGCCAGCGCATACGAATTTACTAAAATCAACAGGCTTTTTTCCGTTTTGGAAAATGATTACGTTAATGAAACAAATTTGAAAAATATCGCTTTAACGAGCTTAAAAACTTTATCTGATTTTGACGAGAATCTGAGGTTTTATAATAACGATTCACAGGCCTTCCTTTATGAAAACAATAACCTGATAGGCATTTTTGAACTCCCCCGGGAAAATCAAAACCCGGTGTTATGGCAGGAACTTCTCACCAGTGTTCTGACAACAAGCGCACAGCGTTCGGACAAACTTGGCGGCAGAGAATCCGAGCTTGAAACCCGAATCTTAAAAACGATGGCCGACAACCTTGACATTTATTCGCGGATTGATGAACTGCCCTCTGCCGAGCTTGATATCAGATACGACAAGCGGAACAATATCCTTTATGTAAGGCCAACTGCTTTTTTTGAGGGAATATCTCAAAAAATCCAAACTGTCGTTACGGCATTTCCGCATAATTCAGGATTGATTTTTGATTTGCGAGAATGCAGAGGCGGCAGCTTTAATGAAGCACTGCGAACGGCTGACCTGTTTCTGGACAGCACAATTATTGCCTACAGCCAGGGAAAGGATAACCAGAAAAGATATTATACGGCGACTCCGGGAGATATTCTGAAAGGAAAGCCTATTGCCGTGTTGACCGGCAGGACCACGGCATCTGCCGCTGAGCTTGTCGCCGCCGCTTTAAGCGAACAAAGCAGAGCCACTCTCATCGGAACAAGGACTTACGGGAAAAACAGCATTCAGAGTACTTACCGGATTAAAGACCGGATATTATTTTTAACCAGCGGACATTTTTATACACCGTCGGGAAAATCTCTTGAAAAAGACGGCCTGACACCGCAGATATGTACCGGCATAAACAACAGCTGCATTTCTCCCGACAGCACCAATTCGGCAAAAGATATTCAAATTGCCATCAACCTGATAAAAAAGAACTTCGGCTAAAATTCTTGTTGACATTAAATATAATAACTGTATAGTGCGTGTAAAGTTTTTTGTGTTTAACCTTGAATTTATAAGAGTAAAATAATGGCAAAAGCAGTAAAAGTAAAAGTAAAATTGGAGAGCAGTGCCGGAACAGGTACTTTTTATCTTGCTGAAAAGAATCCAAGAACTCATCCTGAAAAGCTGGTAATGAAAAAGTATGATAAAAAGTCTAAAAAGCACGAAGAGTTTGTTGAAAAGAAATTGAAGTAATTTCGGACTGTTTGACTTATGTTTTAAAAGATGCCTTTTCAGGCATCTTTTTTGTTGTTTTACTGATTGAAATATTTTTATAAAATTTCTGCCATTATGCATCTACATGGCGTATATACCGGCATTAATTCGGAAACGCTTTTTTATATTCCTTCTGAATTTTTTCCAAATTGACATCGGTATAACGTTGAGTCGAACTTAGCGACGCATGTCCCAGCAATTCCTGTATTGAGCGTAAATCCGAACCCTGAGCCAGCAAATGCGTGGCGAAGGAATGCCGCAGAGCATGAGGCGTTATGTTGTCAGGAAGATTTAATTTCATACGAATTTTCTGTAACTTCCTTTGGATGATTCGAGGACTGATTCTTTCCCCTTTTGCCCCGAGAAACAGAGCATCTTCCGGACGCAGCCGATAAGGGCAGCATTTTTTGTAGGCTTCTATCCGCTCTATAACAATCGGCAATATCGGGACATAGCGGTCTTTGTTACCTTTGCCGCGAATTTTTATAAAATCTCCATGCTGTGTCACATCTTCCACATTCAGCGACAGAGCTTCCGAAATACGCAATCCACACCCATACAGCAGAGTAAATATTGCCATATCGCGAACGCCAAGCCATGGTTCGCTGCATCCCTGCGCTGCTTCATCAATGACTTCAAACGTCGTATTCACATCTAAAGCCCGCGGCAGAATTTTAGGGAGTTTCGGCGTTGATATTTGGAAAATTGCAGTATTGCACATTACCCCACAATCATCAAGCCATTTGAAAAAATTTCGTACCGATGATTCTTCACGGGCTATAGAGGTTCTTCTTATCCCCCGTTTGGCACGAAGGCTGAAAAAATTACGGAAGGCTCGAATATCAAGTTTTTTTAAATCTGATACGGTTACCTTTTCCTTTGCCAGATATCCAAGAAATATTTCCAAATCACTTAAATAGCTCTGAATGGTATGGGAAGAATAGTTTCGCTGCGTTCTCAACCATTCGGTCCAGCGTTGTATCAGTTTTTTCAGTTCTTTGTCCGGCATACGGCATTCTCCTCCGAAAACAAAACCTCTTAATGTTACGAAAATAACATTAAGAGGTTAACAATAGGTTATAACCCATTATTTATAATATTTGAAATCAGCTTCAAAATCCTCCATCTCCTGCTCATGTTCCAGTTCTTCTTTTAAAATCTTGCGGGAAATGCGAAATGTTTCAAAATCTTTGCCCTGGCACATTTCGCATATTTGTTCATAACGGGCAACGGCACAGCGCTCCGCCGTTAAATTTTGCGCAACTAGTACTTTGGTATCTGCATTCATCGGTGCATCATATTTACATTGGGCTTTTTCTTTCCATTCCGAAGGGTCGAGAATCGGTGTTCCGCCAAGCTGAATAATACGCTCAACCAACCAGTCGGCATGTTTGAGTTCTTCTCCGGCATGTTCCATAAATTCTTTCACGACTTTTGGACGTTCCAGCCCTTCGGCAACTTTTGCCCCAACCCAATACTGATAATATGCCAACCATTCTTCGGCAAAAGCGCAGTTCAATATTTTCAATAATTCTTCCTTATCAACTTTTGATATTCTTTGAGCCATCTCACCCATTGTCATCTCCTTTTATTCAGATATGTTATATACAATCTTCTAAATAATCATAATCGCCGGAATATCAATGCTGCGGAAATCCAATCTTTACTTCAAGTTAAGTTTTCCACCGTACAATGGCCTAAATAAATATCGGGAGAAAACCATGGTTAAAATAGCGCCAAGCATTCTTGCCGCAGACAGCGCAAATTTCGGAAGAGAAATATCTGCCTTGCAAAGTGCAGGAGCCGATTATATCCACTTTGACGTTATGGACGGACACTTTGTGCCCAACCTGACCTTCGGCCCGAAAATTCTAAAAGAAACGAAATCCTATTCCAAATTGCCGTTTGATGTTCATCTTATGGTTATATGTCCGGAAAGATTTATTCCATGGTATGCCGAAGCCGGTGCGGACATAATCACTTTTCATCTTGAAGCGACTGACGAACCTGAAAAAGCAATTCAGATGATAAAAAATTACGGTTTAAAATCCGGTATAAGCCTGAAGCCCGGGTCAGACATTAACAGGCTGACACCTTTTGCGAATATGGTTGACCAGATTCTGGTCATGGCGGTAGAACCCGGTTTCGGCGGGCAAAAGTTCAGACCGGATACTCCGGAGAGAATCAAATTCACAAAAGAAATTATCGGAAACGGCACAACCCTTATCGAAACGGACGGCGGAATCATTCGCGAAAACGCTCCATTGTGCATACAGGCCGGGGCGGATATTTTGGTGGCGGGAACTTCAATATTTGCCGGCGGCACTTATGCTGACAATATAAAAGCTTTGAAAGGAGCATAACATGAGTCTGGTTATGATTATAGAAGACGAAGAACCGTTAGCAATGCTCTTAAGTTATAACCTTGAAAAAGAAGGATATGAGGTTGCAACCGTATCTAACGGCCTGAATGCCATCAGTGAGATTGAGCGCCTTATGCCTTCCGTCATCCTTCTGGATTGGATGCTGCCTGAAATTTCGGGCGTAGAAATATGTAAGCTGGTGCGTTCAAAACCCGATATTAAGAACATACCGATTATTATGCTTACGGCAAAAAGCCAGGAAGAAGACAAAATTAAAGGTCTCGGAGCCGGTGCAGACGATTATGTTACAAAGCCTTTTTCCGTTCCTGAACTTATGGCAAGAGTCAAAACCAATATGAGGCGGGCGCCTCTGTTTGAAGAAAAAGAAAAACTGATTGTTTTTGAAGATATAACCATGGATCTGACAGAGCGCAAAGTTCGACGCGGCGATAATTACCTGCATCTCAGTCCTACTGAATTCAGGCTTTTGAAAATGTTGCTCAAGGAGCCGGGCAAAGTATTTTCGCGCGAAGTCTTGTTGAAATCGGTCTGGGGTGAAAATATTTATGTCGAATCACGGACAGTTGACGTCCATATCCGGCGGTTGCGAAAGACTCTTAACAAATATGGCCCTGATTATATCAGAACCGTACGCGCCAATGGTTACAGCATAGATAAGAATATATCTTCACAAGATGACGAAACAATTTTGCATAATGATATGGAAAACAAACAATAGACAACCTTCGTTTTTTGACCGAGAAGAACCAAAGGCAACTAAATTACCGCCGGTTATAGCTGCTTGCGCAAATCCAATGCCAGCTTAATCGTTCCATCGTCCATATAGTCAAGCTCGCCACCTACGGGAATCCCCTGTGCCAAAGACGAGATTTTTATATTTTTGTCTTTCAACAAAGATGAAATGTAATGCATTGTTATCTGTCCATCCACTGTGGCGGGCAAGGCAAGAATGATTTCCGAAATTGCTTCCGTCTCAATCCGCTTTACCAGCTTATCAATATTCAGGTCTTCTGGCGTTATCCCTTCTATTGCCGAAAGGACACCGCCCAAAACATGATAACGCCCTTTATACAGACCGCCGCGCTCCAACGCCCATAAGTCGCTTATGTCCTGAACAACGCACAAAAGTCCGGTGTCTCTTGCGGCAGAACGGCATATTGAGCATGGATTTTCCGTATCATAGTTGCCACAAATCTCACAAACTTTTATATTTTCATAGACATCCTGTAATGCGGTAATCAGCTGAGGGATTAATATCTCCTTTTTTTTCAGCAGATGCAGAACTATTCTCCGCGCCGAACGGCTCCCTAAAGAAGGAAAGCGGGCTATAAGTTTTATCAGCTGTTCAATATATTGTCCTGACATTGATTTTCCTAAAACGGAAGTTTCAAACCGCCAAGATTGACACCACCGGTTGCGGCCTTCATCCCCTCTTCGGCCAGAGCTTCAACCTTTGCATGAGCCTCATTGTATGCAACCAAAATCAAATCTTCCAGCATTTCAGTGTCATCAGCATTTACCAGCGATTTGTCAATGGTAATTTTTTTCATCTCCGATTTTCCGTTTAGAATTACGGACACCATACCATTGCCGGAAGTTCCGTTTACTTCGGTTTCAGCCAATTTTTCCTGCGCTTCCTGCATTTTTTTCTGCATTGCCTGAGCTTGTTTCATTAATCCTTGGATATTTAACATTTTCATTCCTCTTCTTCAAAATAGGTTACGGGGACTGTATCTCCCGGAATATCCGGTTCATTTTCGGCCAGTTCTTCAAGATTTTTACGAATTACCGTTTCAATCTTGGCGCCTTTAAATTCTTCCAGAATTTTTTTGACCAACGGATATTCGGAAACATTTTTCTTTGTTGCTTCGGCTGCGGATTTTTCTTTATCCGCAATGGTTTCACCCAAATCTCCCTTAATAATTTCAATTTCCCATTGACGGCCGGTCGCTTCACTGAGCAACTTATGCAAATTCATTATAAAATCCTGATGAATGGCCGGCGCAATGTTCATGGCGATGTGCCCGTCAGAAAATTCCCGAATACATACGTCATGTTTGATTGAATATTCAATCAAGGCTTTTTTGGTACCTTCAAGATAGTGCAAAAAATCTTCGACAGTATTGAATCCGCTGGTTTCTCCTGCAGACACAGTTGCGGTCAAATCATTTTTTTTTTCTGTTCCGGATGGCGGAACTGATACTGGCGCAGCAGCGGCAGAATTTTGCAAGAGGGCTGACTGCCCGGAATAAACAGAACCGGTACCGGCTAAATCAGAGTTTTTTTTTACTTCATTTAAAATTTCATAAGGTGTCGGCAAAGAGGCCGAATAGGCTACGCGCAACAGTATCATTTCCAGAGCTTCCACTGCCGACGGCGCCATATTTATTTCAGAAATCCCTTTTATAAGCATCTGCCAGATTTTAGACAGGACAGCCAGAGAACATGACGTGCTGAGTGTGGCAAACGTTTTTTTCTCTATTTCGCTCAGGCTCGTTGAATTTAAAAGCGCCGGTATAATTTTTACTTTTGCCAAATCATGCGTGATATTTATTAAATCCTGCAAGACAATCATCGGTGTCGCACCGTTGGTATACTGTTCGGAAATGTCTTTCAGCACCGCTTCCATATTCCCGTTTACCAAATTTTCAAACAATGTCAGTGTCTGACTACGATCTGCAAGTCCCAACATCTTTTTCACAACATCTGTATTAATGTTGCCATTGCTTAAAACGATTGCCTGATCAAGCAAAGACAAACCGTCGCGAGCAGAGCCGTCAGCTGCTTTGGCAATAATATCCAAGGCTTCCGTTTCTGCCGGGATATTTTCGTTGGCAAGAATTTTCGTAAACAGCTGCGTCAGGGTTTCAACAGACAGCCGCTGCAAATCGAACCTCTGGCAGCGGGATAGAATCGTTACGGGAACTTTGCGAATTTCCGTGGTTGCAAAGATAAACTTTACATGAGCCGGGGGTTCTTCCAGCGTCTTCAAAAGCGCATTAAAAGCCCCTTTTGACAGCATATGAACTTCGTCTATAATATAAACTTTATAGCGGGCATTTGTTGGCGCGTAACGTGCACTGTCCAAAAGCTCCCGGATATCATCTACCCCCGTATGCGAGGCAGCATCCAATTCCATTACATCCATATGACGCCCTGCTGCAATCGCCTTGCAATTATCGCACACCCCGCAAGGATGGATTGTCGGGCCGCCTTTGCCGTCTGCCCCGGTACAGTTTAATGCGCGGGCAATCAGACGTGCCGTCGTTGTTTTACCGACTCCGCGAATCCCGGTCAGGATATACGCATGGTGCAGGCGGTTGTTCTGTATGGCATTCGTCAACGTTTGAACCAAAGCATCCTGCCCCAGTAAATCTTCAAAATTCTGGGGGCGGTATTTGCGCGCCAAGACGACATATTGATTTTCGTTTGTATTTTCTTCTGCCATTGCTTTCAACTTATGAGGCGAAGGGATACAGACCTTGTTTTAACTGTTACGGCTGCTTTCTTCCGAACCTGACCGGGTTGGCAGCAAAACAACCCTGTACCCTTCATATTAACATTTTTCTATAATGCGCAAACCTGACTAATTTGCAAGTTAAAAAACAACTATCAACACTAATTGTTATACAGCCATTTTAAAACTTCGGAACTGCTTTTGCCATAAAATTTCGGTAGTTTTTCATACGGGATATAGCGAATATCTATTTCGCTGTCGACATAATCTGAATTCCGATTGTCAGCTTTAGAGACAACTTTTGGCCCATCTTTCGTTATCTCCAGCATTTCCAAGCTATGGTAACTTTGTCCTGTCGGAAGAATCTTAAAGAATCCATTCACACCGATAAATCCGCTTTTGCCGGTTAAGGCCGCATCCAAATCATTCCGGTCTTTCGTTGACAAAACGGATGCTAACAGCACGCTGTCGTAGGCAAATGAATATATACTTTTCGGCTGTTCACCAAACGTTTCTTTGTATTTATCGGTAAAATAAGTTCCGTAACTCTTTGATACCATCGGATATACGCCATGATACAAAATCGTTTCTTTGCTCAAATTAGTATTATCCCAAGCTGACGTTCCCAAAAACAATACATCGGGATACATGATGTCATTGTAAGCAAACATTGACGCCATGGACTTAAGCCGATTGCCACTGTCAGCAATCATTACCGCATCAAAATCCGCTGCTGATGACATTTCTTTTACCATTACCGAAAAATCCACACTCTCGGGGCTGTAAAACCCTACTTTGACCAAAGACATATCCTTTGCAACGGAAGACATTAAAGCTGCCTTTACAATATTTAAACCGCTGTTATTGTCCGGCACCAAAAGCGCCAATTTCGACCGTCCCTGAGCCGCGGCATAAGAAACTGCCCGGTCAACCTGTTCACCGGTCAACAGCCCGATGCTGTAAATTCCTTTCTGCAAGACCTGCGGCGACGTCGTAAAGGAAACTACCGGAACATCTGCCGATAAAGCGACGGAAGAAACTCCCTCAACTTCATTACCCATTAACGGTCCGAGGATGAGATTTGCACCTTCCTGTACTGCTCGGTCTGCCGCCACAGACGCCCCATTTTCCGTGCTGCCGGTATCATAAAATTTCAGAACCATACGATTATTCTGTAAATCATCCAATGCCATAAACATTGCATTTTGCATTCCCAGCCCCACATTTGACGCTTTGCCCGTCAAGGGGAGCAAAACCGCTACGTTTAACGGATTTTCCGCAACCATGGACTTATTTATTGCATCATAATCAATAATATCATAGCGCTGATCAGAAAGTTCAATACGATTGTCCGTCAAGGGGCTGTTGCAGCCGAAAAGCCCGAGACACAGAAAAAATAAGGCGATTTTTTTTAACACTTGCATTTATTCCCAAAATATTAAACAATTATGTTGTTCTATTTAAAACAAAAAACCTTTATTGTAAAGAGTTATAAGATGTTAGATGCAGGTTTGTATATTGTTGCGACCCCGATTGGCAATATCAGAGATTTATCCCCCAGGGGAATCGACGTTTTGCAGGACGCCGAGATTATTGCCGCAGAGGATACCAGAATCAGCAAAAAGCTGTTTTCGCTGTTGGGCATCTCTACGCATAAGTTTTTCATTACTTACGAAGACCACTCTGAACAGGAAAAATTCCAACAGATTATAGATTTTATCAGAAACGGAAAAAGCGTTGCCCTTATCAGCGACGCCGGTTCCCCGCTTATCTCAGACCCCGGATATAAACTTGTACGCGAGTGCCGGCAGCAGAACATCAAAGTCACAACCGTTCCAGGCGCTTGTGCCGTTATCTGTGCTTTGCAGCTTTCCGGCCTGCCGACCAACCGGTTTATGTTTGCCGGTTTTATCCCCAACAAAGATAAACCCAGGCTTGATTTATTTACAGAGTTGAAAAATATCAATACGACGCTGGTTTTATATGAAACGGCAATCCGATTAGAAAAGACATTGGCTGTTTTGGAAAAGCTGATGCCGCAGAGGGAAATAGCCGTCATCCGGGAAATCAGCAAACTATATGAAGAATGCATTTCAGGCCTGCCCGGAGACGTCAGACGAAAATTTGCAGAAAAGCCGGCCAAAGGAGAAATCGTTTTGGTTATTGCTCCGCCGCATGCCGACGAGCAGGAAAAGCCGGATTTGGAAAAACTGCTGACTGATGAATTAAGCCGCTGCACCCTTAAAGAAGCAGTTAAAAATATTGCGGAAAAATACCATTTAAAAAGAAATGACGTATATGAAAAAGCTTTGGAACTTAAAAATAACGCCCTATAAATCAGGACAACTGGCGGAATTTGTCTGCCGGTTATATATGAGACTGCACGGCTACCGTATTATCGCAAAGAACTATAAATGTGGCAGCGGCAAAAAGACATCCTGCGGCGAATTGGATTTTGTCGCCGCCAAAGGAAAAAGAATCGTTTTTTGCGAAGTAAAGAAACGCAAAAGGTCTGCTGATTTTCTCTACGCGCTATCATATAAACAACAGCAGCGGATTATGCGTGGCGGAGAATACTTTATGAAAATGCACAAGACATATCGCAATCATACCATGCAGTTTGATGTTTTCTTCGTTCGGCTGCCTTTTTATATCCACCGCATTCCCAACGCCCTGCACTGCGACTACGTCAGGTAAAGCACACACAGAGAATCCAGTTCAGCTTGCAAACAACTGCCCTTGCAGGCAGCTGCCGTTTTTAATACATCACTTTGCTTAAATACAAACCGCATGCCGGAGCTGTAGCTCCCGCGCAAGCTCGGTCTTTTTTTTCCAAAATAAATTTAACGTCCTGCGGGGAAAATTTTCCATCGCCGACTGATTTCAGGGTTCCTACCATATTACGCACCTGATGGTACAGAAATGACCGGGCTTCGACAACGAAATCTATTTCATCGCCATTAGTTGTGATATCCAGTCTGTCCAACGTCTTAAGGGGAGAAAGAGCCTGGCACCCGGCGCCGCGAAACGATGTAAAATCATGATGTCCCAGAAGATATTTTGCCCCCTCTCGCATTTTTTCCACATCAAGCGGATATCCCACCGTCCATACGCGATTTGTAAGCAATACCGTCGGAGCCCTGCGGTTCAGAATGCGATATACATATCCGCGCCCGACAGCTGAAAAACGGGCATGAAAATCCGGTGAGGCTTCTTCGACTTCTATAACCGAAACAGGGGCGCCAAGTATCCGCAAACGTGCATTGAACGCTTCGCGCAGATGAAACAAATCCATTGACGTTTCTAAGTCAAAATGTGCAACCTGCCCTAAAGCATGGACGCCGGCATCCGTGCGCCCGGCGCCAAAAACATCTATCTTCCGGTGAGTGAAGCCCGTCAAAGCTTCTTCCAAAAAATACTGAACACTAACCCCTTCGTCCTGTTTTTGCCAGCCGAAGAGGTTAGTACCGTCGTATTCTATCGTAATTTTGTAACGCATAATTTTTTGGTATGTATCCGATTATGCTGCTTTGGCAACCATTGCTCCAGCCGTTGATGAAATTGTTCTGGACAGTCCCAAAGCATCCTGTATCTGCCAGATAACACGCAGTGCATTTAAAGCATCTTCGCCGCTGATACGAGGAGTTGCTTCCCCTTTGACGCAGCTGATGAAATGAGATAATTCGGCCTGAAGCGGCTGGTTGGTCGGAATAAACAACTGTTCAACACTTCCTTTAAGGCCGTAATTCATCCACTCGGGGATATTTTCCTGGTTTACATACGGCATACGTCCCTGCGAATGAACGTTTATGCTCTGATTGATAAAGTCCATATCAATATAGTTGGTATCCGTCGTAACGGTTAATGTACGGACGCGCGCCTGCGTAATGCGGCTCGCCGTAATATTAGCAGTAGCGCCGCTCGCAAATTCCAACAATGCCGTGATGTAGTCTTTTCCGCTTTCATTTCCGGGCGTTTTTACAGCGGCTGCCTGAACATTTACAACCGGAGACTTCACTAAAGACTGGATAACTTCTACGTCGTGTATCATCAAATCCATGGCAACATCGACATCAGTAATTCTGCCGCTTGCCGCCGACATTCTCTGTGCCGTCAGCGAACGGATTTTACTGGTATCGGAAAGGATTTTCCCCATCTGTTCAACTGCCGGGTTAAACCGTTCAATATGCCCGACAAGAAGCGTAACATTATTTTTTCTTGCTGCATCAATCAGCCGCCGGCATTCTTCTTCTGTTGTAGCCAGAGGTTTTTCCATCATGCAATGAATTCCCTTATTCAAAAAGAATTCGCCGACTTCGCAATGTGCAACAGATGTTGTTACGACACTGACGGCATCTACAGCACGGGCCACTTCTTCCAATGAGGTAAAAGCTTTAATTCCAAACATTTCAGCAGCCTTTTTGGCATTTTCGCCAAAAATATCATAGACACCGACAAGTTCAACTCCCGGAAGGCTTTTGTAGGTACGCAGATGATTTTTACCCATCATGCCGGCGCCGATGACTGCCACTTTTATTAAATTTGACATATTACACCCCTTTTAATGTATCATTTGAGGGCTATATAACACCTTTTGTCAAAAAAATCTTCTAAAAAGATGTTACAATTTGTTACAAAGGATTACGGATGTACCGATACGGCCGTTATAGCAATAAAACGACTATACCATATACTGTTTTGCACTTTAGTCGATTTCCGCCAGACGCTGCGCCTGGTCTTCGGTTATAAGCGCATCAATGATTTCATCTAATGCTTCGCCCGAAACGACTTCATCCAATTTATAAAGTGTCAAATTAATCCGATGATCCGTTACACGCCCCTGAGGATAGTTATAAGTGCGAATTCTTTCGCTGCGGTCACCGCTGCCAACCTGCAACTTTCGTTTTTCGGAATAAGTCGCATCAATATTGGCTTTTTGCGTATCGTATAATTTGGCGCGCAGGTGGTTCATTGCCTTTTCTTTATTTTTAAACTGTGAACGGTCATCCTGACATTGTACGACAATACCGGTCGGAATATGCGTAATGCGCACGGCCGACTCCGTACGGTTGACGTGCTGTCCGCCGGCGCCGGAAGCCCGGTAAACATCAATTTTCAAATCGGCAGGATTAATATACATATCGACTTCTTCTATTTCAGGAAGTACGGCAACGGTTGCAGCCGACGTATGCACTCGTCCCTGCGACTCCGTTACAGGCACGCGCTGTACCCGGTGGGCGCCGGACTCAAATTTTAATTTGGCGAAAACATCTTTGCCGGTAATTTTGGCAGAAGCTTCTTTATAACCGCCGATACCATTTTCACTGGCATCTAAAATTTCAAATTTCCAACCTTGCTTTTGCGCATAGCGCTGATACATTTCAAACAAGACTGCGGCAAACAAGGCAGCCTCATCACCTCCGGTTCCTGCCCTTACCTCAAGAATCGCATTTTTTTCATCGTCTTCTTCTTTGGGCAGTAAAAGAACTTTGATTTCTTTTTCCAATTCAGGAAGTTTTTCCTTCAGTTCGTAATATTCCGCTTCTGCCAGCTCGCGCATTTCCTTATCCATTGAGGCATCCTGCATCAATTCACCGGCCTCTTTAAAACTCTTTTCCTGCTTTTGGTAATTATGGATAGCCTCCACAACCGGCTCTAAAACCGATATTTCCTTATTCAATTTTACCAGTTCGTCTGCCCCTATTGACGGCGATGCAAGCAAAGACTGTACTTCTTCATAACGGCTGACGACACCTGCCAGTTTTTCCTGAAAATTCATTAATTCTTCCTTATTACGTTTTATTACCGTTTGTTGTTTGTATTGGTTATTTCTTATTTTGATGCAAAATGCAACAAGAAAAACATTTCGTTTAGTCTAAAGAATCTAAGGGGATATTCATTTTCCTCTTCTTGGCAAGAATATTTTTTTCCATGCCTTTTACATAAACTTTGACATTATGCGGCCGTCCCACGGACAAAAACAGGTTATCGGCATAGTCAATTTCCTTTTTATCGCCCCGATGGAAGACACCCTGAAAATAGACCTTTTTCCGGTCTTTCAGTTCAACCCAGCTTTCTCCGGTAAATTCTACGACAACTTTATTATCTTCTAAAACTGCGGCTTCTTCTTCGGCTGCAGCCGGCTTTTCGGGTACCGGGGTCTGCCCAGCTCCCGGCAGTTCAGATACTTTTTCCGCTTCGTTTTCTGCCGGTGTTTTTACCGAATCCGCAGATGTGTTGTCAGTTTGGAGGTTTTCTTCAGCAGGCGAAACAACATTTTCCAAAGAGGCGGTTTCCGCTGCCGGCAGTTCTTCCGTTTTTACATCATTCTCAACTGCGGAAACTGCCGTTTCACCGTTTTCTGCGGCACTTTCTTCAGCTGTACCGCGGTTTGCCGTTTCCACAACAGATGAAACAGTATACAAATGCCATCCGCCATACAGCACTGCAAGCGCAATAACACCGGCCAATATATGCCTGCCGTTGCTCTTGTTCGCCTCGGGGGTTTGCTCGTCGTCATCATCCTTGCTTTGCTCTTCAACCTGCGAGGCAGCTTTGTAAAGCTTAACGGCGCGTTCCGGGTTCAACCCCAGATAGCGGGCATAAGTACGAACATAACCCACGCCATAGGGAATCGGAGGCAGAGTTTCGTAATCACTTTCTTCCAATGCCGTCAGATATATTTTCCTGATGCAAAGTTCGCTGGAAATTTCCTCCATACTTTTTTTGCTCTTCAGGCGGCTGCTTTTCAAAATTGTGCCGATATCATCAATGTCTATATCCAGTTCTTCCGTATTTTCCATGGCTTTAACTTTCGTAATCAAGTTGCTTTCAGGTATTAAAACATACTTTTTAATAGATTTCAATAGCGTGATCAGCCGCGTAGGATTTTAATTGCGGGCGCAATGTCCGACGCGAAGATGACAATATGTTGTTCAGATAGTCTTCCACCCCTCGTGCCGACAAAGACCGAATCATCGCCTTGACTTTACCATAAGACGCGCTTGATACCGACAGGTTGCGGAAACCCAAGCCAATCAAAGCCATGGCATCCAGCGGCGAGCTGGCCATTTCCCCGCAGACGGAGCAAGGAACCCCCGCGTTATTGGCTTCTTTTATAATTTTTTTCATCAGATTTAAAAACGGGGCGGAAAGGACATCGTATCTGCCGCTCAGACGAGGATTTCCCCGATCGCAGGCAAAGAAAAACTGATACAAGTCATTTGTCCCGACAGAAATAAAATCGCAGTATTTCAATATCTCCCGCAACTGAAAGACAACAGAAGGAACTTCTATCATCATACCCAGGTTCACTTTTGACGGCAGTTCGTACCCTTCGCGCTTTTCACGTTCATAAGCAAACATAAAAGTTTCTTTTGCTTCAAGAAACTCGTCCAGATTGGAAATCATCGGAAACATAACGTTCAGTTCCTGTCCTGATGCCGCACGAATAAAAGCTCGCATCTGTTTACGAAGGATAGCTCTCCTGTCCAGCGTAATGCGAATCGAACGCCAACCTATTGCCGGATTATCTTCCGATATACTGTTCCAGTACGGCAGCAACTTATCGGAACCGACATCAAGACTACGGAAAATTATTTTTTTTCCATCTGCTGCCTGATACAGGCGCTTATAGCACTCGACTTGTTTTTCAATATCGGGCATCTTGTCGGAAGACATAAACAAAATTTCCGTCCGGTACAGGCCGACTCCGTCGCAGTTGGTGCTTTTTATATAATCAAAGTCAAAATCCATGCCGATATTGATATAAAGGTTTACCCTTTCTGAATCTTTGGTCTTGCTTTTTAAATTTTTGAGTTTCTGTATTTGCTGGAGTTCTTTCTTTTTTTCCTCCATTTTGGCCGAAATTTTTTCTATTACAGCCTTCGGCGGATTGACATATACGGAACCGTCCGCCCCGTCAACGGCAATAACGGCTCCGTCCTTAACGTCTTTAAACAACCCCTCTATTCCGGCAATTACCGGAACATTCAGAGCTTTGGCGACAATGGCTACATGCATCGTTGGTGTGCATTCCTCTATAATCAAACCCCGGATTTTTTTATAGTCATAATCCATCAAATCCGCCGGTCCCATAGATGTTGCGACAATTATAACATCCGTATAGTCGTTATTTATGCCAGTATTGCAATCTTCCCCGCTCAAGTACAGACGCAGACGGTCAGCTATATCGCGCAGATCGTGCAAACGCTCTTTCAGATAAGAATCGGTTGTTCCTGACAAACGGTTCCACATTTCCGCATAAGCCTGCTCTACTGCGGCCTCGGCTGTTAAACCCGAATTAATGTGATTTGTTATCCGGTTATACCACCCCTTGTCATTGGCAATCATCCGATAAGCATCCAGAATCTCCACATGCTCGCCTTTGGACATTCCTTCACGGCTGATTTTTTCGTTCAAATCTTCATTCATCTTCTGCCGTGCCGTTTCAAGGTTTTGCAATTCACGGTCTTTATCTTTGGCAAAAACCTCCGTAACCGCTTTACGGCGGCGATGTACAATAACATTACCCAATCCGTATCCGCCGTTAATTACCGTTCCCTTTAACCGGTCTTTGGCAACGATACCGCGGCTTTTTATAAATTTGCGAATATAAATGGAAACCTCTTCCGATGCAATAAATTCGCTAAGAAACATACATATAGTTTCCAATGCCTCGGCTTCATTTTCATCATAATCATGCGGTTTCGGATAAGCTACCAGCAATACGCCGACAGGTTTGTTCCAGCGTTTCAGCGGCGTGGCAATTTTGAATTCCTCTTTGGTTTTTACAAATGAAGTACGGTTGTCCGCACCGGCCTTGCCGACAACACCTTCGCCGATACGAACCGCCGGGCGGCTGCCATTTTGCGGAAAACCGGCAATGTGCTCCAGCGTTACATCATCTGCCTTGACATAAATGTCCGCCGACGCAGACCGAGTTTCTTCGGCAATGATTTTTATAACCAGCTTTAGCTTATCCGCACTGTTTTCGGCTCCCAACTCATGATGTATCCGTTTTATAACCTCAAGTGCGAAATTTTCCGTTTCCGCCATAATCCCCTCTTTGTAAATTCTTGCTTGTATTTTTTCTTATACCACTTATTATTCTTTTATTCCAGATTATTTTTTTAGAAAAGGATAAATTATAATGGCAACAAATTACAAACGGGGCGACCACGACTCCCGCCCGTGGGGAACCTGGGAAGTTTTGGATTCTGGCGAAAATTTCTGCGTAAAGAAAATTACGGTAAAACCAAACGCAATCCTCTCGCTGCAAATGCACAATTTCCGTGCAGAACATTGGATTATCGTCGACGGAGAAGCCATGGTCGTTTTGGGCGAAGACACCCTGTACAGACACAAGGACGAAGCAGTTTACATTCCGGTAAAAACCAAACACAGGATAAAAAATACCTCGCAGCAGATTCCTTTAACGTTTATTGAAATCCAAACCGGAGACAATCTGGATGAAGCGGATATCGTTCGTTTCGAAGACAGTTACGGACGCGTTAAGTAATCCTTTCTGTTGAAAAAAAGCAGATTCATTTTTACAGATTTTCAAAAGTTAATTATTTATTAATTACAGATGTTGCCATATTGAAACAACGGCCGCATTGAAAAAGAAACTTTTGGGAATCTGTAAATGTACTGCAACGATGACTTTGCAACAGAACGCGACAACGGTATTGTTATTTCCGTTTACAATGAGTTGTTAAATGAGAAAGCTGTCGGGGATGAATTTTGCTGGGGATATTACCTGAGGATTGAAAACAATTCTCCGGATAAAATTAGTTTACTGGGCAGAAAAATCTCTATTACCGATGTCAAAGGCCGCCAAGTTTCAGTCGCCAGCGAAGGCTTTGGCGGCGAATTGCCCGAATTGGAACCGGGAGAAGTCTTTGAGTTTGAGGATTATGCTACGTCTAAAGCCAGCGCAGTTTTATGCGGCAGCTGCAAAATAGCCAACGGCAGGCATGAAATTAAAGATATTCGACTGCCGGTATTGAGCTTAATTGCGAATGACAACGGAAGAGTTTTAAATTAGGTTTAGATTATCACTTATCACAGATAAACCGGTTTCTGAATTTCGGAAGCATATTTGGAGCCGGGAAATTTTGATATATGATATAAAAAAAGACGCCCTTTTGGGGCGCTTTGTTGTACGATTATTTTCGGATACTTAATCTTTATATTCTTTGATGCTGTAATTATTTTTTACATACATATTCAGATATTCGTTTATGTTTTGCTCCATCCGGCGGTTAAATTCGTCAAACAGCTTATAAACCATATCATTCCAGTATTTTTCCTTGTCAGCGATTTTCGTATCGACAGGAATCCGTAATTCGCGCCAAGCATCAATAGATGTTTCGGCGGCAGCCAAATTCGACTTATCGGTAATTTTCAGCACTACGGACAAATTGGCACGATACTTCAGACGGTCTTTTTGCAAAAGTTCTTCCGATTTTTCGACTTCTTCGGTAACAGAAGCATCTTTTATGATAAATTCAGCTATACGGTTAGAGGAAAATCCGTCAGCTTTAAGGCGGTCTTCTGCCCAAAGTTTTGCAGCTTTTTCAATCGAAACAGGAAACAGATGTTCCACATTCGGACGCGTAAACGACGGAATGAATTCTGAAACTATTTCAACTTTTTCAACATTCAGTTCAATCGGGGCCATGGTTTGAAATCTGGGTTCGCAATATTTCAGCGGCACAGCGTCAATATCACTGGTTGACGTACACGAAAATAAAAACAAACTGCTGAATATCAGCGCTATATTTCTTAATTTATTCATCAGGCTCTTCCATTTTAGTTGTCCAAACAAAAAACTTCCGTCTTTTGCCAAAAGTTTAAACAAAAAAGTTTAACACTTATTTAATATCATACTGATTTTATATCAATTGAGTTTTTGCATAATCTCAGGAATCGTAAACTCATACGTTTCTGAGCAAAAACCGCATTTTGCCGTTATTTTTGAATTTTCGTCCAGCATTGAGGCCAAGTCATCTTCCGAAAATCCACGCAGCGTTTTCAGCAGTTTCTCCCGGCTGCAACGGCAACAAAATTCATAATGGTTATCCTTGGTTACGGATAAACCGTTGGCATGATACAATCGGTGCAGTATTTCCTGTAAACTCAAATTTTCATCAAACAATTCCTCGGCCGTCAGCGAATTCATTAAAATTTCAGCTTCGTTTCGAAGTTCCGGCAGCTGCTCCTTATCAATATTTTTACCACCGATTTCAGGAATACGCTGCACAATAATGCCACCCGCCTTCCATTCTCCATCCTCTTCCGCCGGAACATCGACAAACAACCGCAGCATCGTTTCAATCTGCTCTGACTGTTTGAAATAACGCAAAGCACATTCCTCCAGCGTCTTTCCTTGCAGGTCGACAACCCCCTGATGATAATTGTTTTTGCCGTCATCAATCGTAAAAGCGAGCGTTCCCTCCCCCAACAGATGCGGCGTTGCTTCTATTTCCCCCTCATTCTTGCGCAAAGCAAAAGCCTTCTCCAAGCGCTCTTTGTCATAATTGGCGCATGAGCGCAACTTCCCGTCCGATGTTACGTCAACGACGATGGTCGATACCGGCCCGTTTCCCTGCATCTGAAGCGTAAAAAGCCCATCAAACTTCAGGGCATTGGCAAGAAGCACGGCCAAGGCAGTGCTTTCGGACAAAGCGGCGGAAACGTTTTTCATATACCCGTGTTTTGCAATAATTGTTTTTAACACGTTTTCCAAGCGGCAAATCCGGCCGACAAACAACCCGTTGTCAATCAAAAAAGATACGCACTCATCAAAATTTTTATTAGCCAATTTTTTATTCCTCTATATAATTAAAGATATATCTTACGGTTAAGCTAGTATATAAAAAGGTAATTTTCAAGTGTTTACAGAAAAAACGAAAAAAAATGCCCCCAAAGCACCCACTAAAGCAAGGCTGCGCAATATAGCCCTGTATTATCTTGAACGTTTTGAAAGTTCTGAAGAAACTCTGCGCCAGGTATTAAAACGAAGAATCGACAAATATGCTTTCGTAAACAAAGAATACAATCCCTCTGAAGCTTATCAATGGACGGAGGAGGTCATAGATGAATGTTTGAGCCATAATTTTGTTAATGACAGACGGTTTGCCGAATTTAAAGTCAACGGTTATCTGAATGCAGGAAAGCCCAAACGCTATATTGAGCAAAAATTAAAACAAAAAGGCATTGACGAGAAAACCATTTCCTCTGTTTTTGAAGAGGCAAACTATTCGGAAAAAGATACTGCCTTAAATTTTGCCCAAAAGAAAAAAATCGGCTGTTTCAGAAACAGCGAGGAAGAACGCCAAAACTTCCGCCAAAAAGATCTCGGAACACTCATTCGGGCAGGATTTGACTATGATATTGCTAAAGAAATTGTAGATGAGGACTGTGATGATTTCTAAATATTGTTATCTTACTCCTGTTCAGACATTATTTTTGAAGGGCTTTGCAATATTATGCATTATGTCGCACAATTTTTTTCATTGGGTGCCGCCTGTAACTTATGAAAACGAAATGCATTTTTACCCGATGTATTTTTCACGCTTTTTACAGGATTTTACATGGCCTGACGCTATAAACTGTTTATTTTCATTTTGGGGATTTTACGGGGTTTATCTGTTCATTTTTCTTAGCGGATACGGATTGACCAAATCTTTTACACACCATCATACCGAGAGGAATATAAGGTTTATCGGACGGCATATTGCAAAAATCTATCTGCTTTTTTTATGTAGTGCCGCTTTATATTTATTTATCGTGCCAAAGGTTAATTATAGAGCAGTCCTGCACGTATTGTCCCTGACAACAAATCTTTCGCCGGAAACGCTGTTTCTGGTTTGTGGGCCGTGGTGGTTCTTTTCCCTGATTATTCAGCTCTACTTATTGTTTCTTTTTCTGTACAAATTTATTCAAAAGGATATCAGCAATATTGTTCTGATTTGTTTTTCTTATCTTCTCATTGCCTTATACTGGATGAAATACTGCGGCACCGGTATCGGCCTGTATTCCAACGCCATTGGACATATTCCAGAATTTTCTTTAGGAATTTTTGTTGCCATCTACGAAAAACGGTTAACTTTTCTTGAAAACAAAACTTTCAATGCCATTGTGTTTTTACTTTCTTTGATTGTGCTTATCATAGCGCAGCTTTCACAATATGTTTTTATATTCAGTTTCACGGCCAGCGTCGCGCTTTTTTTGTGCGGCTATCGGCTTATCGGTCAAACAACAAGCCATTTTTTGATATTTACCGGCAAGCTCAGCCCTTATTTATTCGGCTTTAACGGCTTTCTATACCGGGGCTATTTTGTCAAATCAGCCAGACTTGGAGACTCGGCCGTTTGGGATATTTTATATTGGCTGATATGGCTCGGCATAAATTATGTATTTGCCTATACAGCATACAAACTTTGCTGCTTTATACATAATTTGCGTCGCAGCAGCTGATTTACATCAACCATTTCAGGATTTTTATCACACCCATTTTGGCGACTGAATTATGGGCGGAAACGTCTTTGCGGTTTAAGATTTCGTTTTTGTTTTGATGATAAAATTCATAAGCCCGCAAAAGCATCTCTTCATTTTTCAAAGTCGGGCAGAATCCCAGTTTTTCTTTTATTTTGGAAGTATCAAAAATAAAATTGGAAGCAATCATTTTATACTGATAAGGTCCTAAAGGAGAAATTCCCAGCCAAAAACAGACCTTCATTGCCCATATCATCGGCAGTTTCGGAAAATGGAACAGCCGGGAACCGGAGCCTGACTTATTGATAACGTACTGATACACCTCATTAAAGCTTTTGACATCATCTGCGCCGATATTAAAGATTTCGGAATAATCCGCGGCAAGAGCCAATTCGCAGGCTTTCGCCAAATCTTTGGCATAAATAAACTGGTAGCGGTTGGTTCCATCGCCGACCATCGGCAGTTTCCGCCCTTCATCGATGAATTCAAACAAGATGCCCAGTAATCCCAGCCGCCCTTCGTCCATTATTGTCGGACTGCGAAAAATGATGCTGTTTATTTTATCGGGCTGAGACAACAAAATTTTCTCGCCTTCAAGCTTCGATTTTCCGTATATTTCGACAGGATTAGGCTCTTCATCTTCCGTAACGGGAGAATCGAAGTTTTTTGCCCACAAGCAATTGCTGGAAATAAAAACTATTTTCTTCACGCCGTATTTTAAGGCAAAATCATAAACGTTCCGTGTTCCGTCCACATTAGCGTGCCAAAGGCGCTTTAAATCCTTTTTGACATGTGCCAGCAAGGCGGCACAATGAAAAACCGCTTCGGGCTTATGAACCGAGAATATCTTTTCCATAAGGCTGTCATCGTTTATATCTCCCTGATAAGCAGTAAAACGCGGATGCTGAAACAAATCCGGTTCCAAATCTATGCTGACACACTCGGCTCCCTGCTTCAGCAAGTGCTGTTTTAAAACCGTTCCAAAAAATCCGGCGCCGCCGGTTATCAGATAACAAGACATTTCTTTTCTCCCGTTGCTTTATGCAAATTTCCCTTTGCTTTATATACCGAGTATGGGTAACAATTTATATATTGAATATGAGCAAAGATTAGTAAAATATTCGCTAAGATTTCAAGACAGCTTATTTAAACTTGTCCTGACATTTTATCTAACCATACGCTAATATTAAACTTTTCCGGAAACAACTGAATTTTCTAAAAAAGATGACTGGAAGTTGAAAGCTGCTAATGAACAGTGCGGTATATTCACCGCTAAGGCTTATTTTACCGCCTTCCAGCCGTTTGACTTTCAGGCATGTAACGTTTCGCCGCTAATATAGGCACTATCCCGCAGCTTTCAAACCCGGTTATATTTGTTTGACATTTCTTAATAAAACCAACTAATTATAGCCTTTTATCCAAAAGGCTAACCGGCAAGATATGTCTTTACCGCCTCATTTTGTTCAAAAAGATATAACAGCACCTTTAACGCCTGTCCCCGGGGCGTCTCCAGCCGAAAATCATTTTTTAAGATATTCTGCACATCATCGCGGGCACGAAGCAACAAATCCTGATGACAGGACATATCTGCCAGTTTAAATTGCGTAAACCCTGACTGGCGAGTGCCCAATATTTCCCCGCCGCCGCGAAGTTCCAAATCTTTCTCAGCGATGTAGAATCCGTCTTCGGTCTGTTTCATAATATTTAAACGCTCTTTGGCAATATTGCTCAGCGGATAGGCATACAGCAAGATACATGTTCCCGCCTCATAACCTCGTTTTATTCTACCGCGCAACTGGTGCAGCTGCGCCAATCCGAACCGCTCGGCATGTTCTATAATCATAATTGTCGCTTCGGGCACATTAACGCCGACCTCAATGACTGTCGTCGCTACTAAAAGCGTTTTGATTCCGGATTTAAACTCTTCCATTACCGCATCTTTTTCAGTTTCTTTCATCTTGCCGTGAATCAAGCCGACCTTATTGCCAAAATACTGTTGCAGCATTTCATGGCGTTCGGCAGCAGCAGCCAAATCCGACTTTTCCGACTCCTCCACCAGCGGACAGACCCAATATGCGCGAGCTCCTTCATCCAATTTGCGCTGCAGGGCGGCAATAATGTCCGGCATTTTTTTAACATTCATAACAACAGTCTGCGACGGTTTGCGCCCGGCCGGGAGCGCGCCGATTTTGGAATAGTCCATATCTCCGTATGCCGTCAAAAGAAGGCTTCGCGGAATCGGCGTCGCCGTCATAACAAGCACATCACACAAATTCCCTTTAGAGGAAAGCGACAGACGCTGATTGACGCCAAACCGGTGTTGCTCGTCAATAACAACGTACCCCAGGTCTTTGAATACCACGTCTTCCGTAAACAAAGCATGCGTGCCGACAAGTATGTCAATTTCTCCGGCAGCAAGCTTGGCATATACTTCTTTTTTCTCTCTGGCTTTGAGTTTTCCGGTCAAAAGCCCTATCCGTATGCCGGCAGAACCGCTAAGTGCACTTATGGTTTCATAATGCTGTTTGGCCAGAATTTCCGTCGGGGCCATAAGTGCGGCCTGTGCCCCCTCTTCCACGACTTTCAGCATACTTAACAGGGCAACGACCGTTTTGCCCGAACCGACATCGCCTTGCAGCAGACGCAGCATTTTATACGGTGCATTCTGATCTGCCGCAATTTCTGCAAGCGCCCCTTCCTGAGCCTCTGTCAGCGCAAACGGCAATACTGACAGCACTTTTTGATATAGTATGCCGGTACCCGTAAAGCTTCGCCCTTTTTGCTGCCGTACTTTTTTGCGAATAAAAGCCAAAGCCAGCTGGTTAGACAATATCTCATCATACGCCAGCCGGCGGCGGGCGGCCGACGACGGCAGTAAGTCCGCAGGACTCCGGGGGTGGTGTACACGCTGTAAAGCCTCATTAAAGCTGATATATTCCAAATCTCCCAACGACTCCGGAAGCTGCCATTCCGGCAATTCCGGAACCTTTTGCAAAGCCTCTTCTTCCAGTCGGCAGACCATTTTATTGGTAACTCCGGCCGTCAATGGGTAAACCGGTTCCTGCCGGGCTATCTGCGGCAGCATTGCCGCCGGTACGGAGTAATCAGGATGGCTCATTTGCCAGAGGCCGTTAAAATACTCCAATTTTCCGCTAATGGCACGCTGGCCGCCAACTGGGTAGTTTTTCACCAGCGAATCGGCATATACCTTAAAAAATACCAATACAAGCTCCGCCGTGCCGTCCGTACAGTAAATCCGATACGGATGTTTGCGCGTCTGCGGCGGCTGGTGTTCGGTAACAGTTACAATTCCGGTCCATATTCTGCCATTTTGTGCCGAAACGAGCGGCGGCATCCATGTCCGGTCAACCACTGAAACCGGCAGATGAAACAAAACGTCAATAACTTTTTCTCCGCAAAGATTTTTTACCAACTTGGCATATTTGTCGCCAATTCCTTTCAGCACCTCAATCGGAGCAAACAGCGGATATAAAATACTCGGACGCATAATTTATGTTCTTTACAAATTTCGGGTTTAGGTTATTTATAGATATGTTAATAATCAATATGTGCGCAAATGTCTAATGATTTTGAAAAATACAACAAAAAAACCCTTGCCGGCGTAGCCAAAGACGCCGAGGCTTTTGCCATACGGGATTTGCTTGCAGAAACGAATCGGAACATCCTTTGTATTTTGAGCGACGGCATCAGCCTTAACCAAGTCTATGAAACGCTCTCTTTTCTTCAGCCGGAAGCAGACATTCTTACTTTGCCGGCATGGGATACCGTCCCCTATGACCGAGTATCCCCTAACGCTGCAATTTTATCCAAACGCATTGAAACGCTGGCTAAACTCGTTTTGGATGCAGGGGCAAAAAAACAGTGCATCGTGTTGACCAGCATCGGCGCAGTAATTCAAAAACTGCCGCCGAAAAAAATATTTTTAAACACGCGCAAAAACATCCAAGTCGGCGGGAAACTTAATTTTGACGAATTTTTGCACTATGCAGCAGTCAACGGCTATACCCGCGTTGAGCAGGTTATGGAATCGGGCGAATATGCCGTACGGGGAGATATCATCGACATTTTTCCCAGCGGAGCCGAACAGCCGCTGCGTATTGATTTGTTTGATGACGAAATCGAACGGCTGAGATTGTTTGAAGTGGAAACGCAGCGCAGTACGGAGGATTTGAAGTTTTACAGTTTTGACAGCGCCAACGAGGTTGTGCTTGATAAAAACACCATTAAGACATTCCGCTCCAAATATCGTGAGGCTTTTGGCGCTGAGGGGCTTAAAGACGAATTATATGAAAGCATTTCGGAAGGAAAGAAATATCTCGGCATGGAAAACTGGCTGCCGTTTTTTTATGACGACAGCCTGCCAACGCTGTTTGACTATCTGCCAGGTGCCGACATTTTTCTGGGCGTTGATGCCGACAATGCCCTGAAGGCAAAAGAAGAGACGATTGCCGACCACTATGAAGCACGGCTTGAAGCTTTGAAAATTCGTGAAGTTTCCGATATTGACAAGTACCGTCCCGTACCGCCGGAACTTTTGTTCCTTGACGCACAAAATTTTGCCGCGCAAATTCACAGCCGGCGGTATGTCCTATTTTCAAAACGTTCTATGCCGGAAAGCAACGATGTTGCAGATTATGGAGCAACTCCGCAAAAAATATTTGCCTCATTAAAAAGCATCAATAACCTGACGGTTTATGAAGATTTGGCGCAAGAATTCGGCCGTAACAAAGATAAAAAAAGGATTATTTGCTGCTACAGCGACGGTTCTCTTGACCGGATGAAAAATATCCTCACCGAAAACAAAATTAAAAACCTTGCTATTGCCGAAACTTGGGCTCAGGCGGAAAAAGAAACCGCCAAAGGGAAAATTGCCCTAATCAGGCTTGAACTGCAACACGGCTTTACCAGCCACAACTATTTTATTGTTACGGAACAGGACATCTGGGGCGAACGCAAAAATATCCGTGCGCACAAAAAGGTTTCTGCCGAAAACCTTATTGCCGACATATCTTCCCTCAATATCGGCGAATATGTCGTTCACATCGAACACGGCATCGGCAGGTTTGAAGGGTTGGAGAACATTGTAACAGACGGCGTAGCGCACGACTGTCTGAAGCTCATATACGCCAACAACGACAAACTTTATGTTCCGGTGGAAAACATTGACGTCATCAGCCGCTACGGCGCCGAAGATAGCAATGTGGCGCTGGACACGCTCGGCGGTTCAGCCTGGGAAGCAAAGAAGTCTCGCGTCAAAGAAAAGATTAAAGACATTGCGGAAAAACTGATTAAAATCGCAGCACAGCGGCGGATGAAAAAAGCGGAGATATTTGTTCCCGAACGAGGTCTTTATGACGAGTTTTGCAGCCGGTTTCTTTATACCGAAACCGATGACCAGCTGAACGCCGTAAAAGATGTTATTCACGATTTGTCGCTTGGTATGCCAATGGACAGGCTTATCTGCGGCGATGTCGGTTTCGGCAAAACGGAAGTTGCGCTGCGAGCCGCCTTTACGGTAGCCACCGGTGGCGCTCAGGTTGCCTTAATAGTCCCGACGACTCTGCTGGCGCGCCAGCATTACCTGAATTTCAAGAAGCGTCTGAGCGGCTTTCCGGTTAAGGTCAAGATGCTGTCACGGCTGGTTACGCCCAAAGAAGCCAGAGAGATTAAGCAGGAACTGAAAGACGGCAGTTTGGAAATTGTTATCGGCACCCATGCGTTGTTGGCTAAGGACATTGAATTCTGCAATTTGGGACTTTTAATTGTTGACGAGGAGCAACACTTCGGCGTTGCACACAAAGAACGCCTGAAACAGCTGAAATCGGACGTTCATATTCTGACGCTCAGCGCCACGCCAATTCCCCGGACATTGCAGCTTTCGCTGACCGGAGTCAAACAGCTCAGTATTATTGCGACTCCGCCGGTCGACCGTCTGGCAGCAAGAACGTTTGTCATGCCTTTTGACAAAGTTATGATACGGGAGGCCATATACCGTGAGAAATATCGTGGCGGACAGATATTTTTCGTATGCCCCCGTGTATCGGATATTCTGCAAATTGAGCCGAAACTCAGGGAACTGGTTCCGGACATTAAAATTGCTGTGGCTCACGGTCAAATGTCCCCGTCCCATCTGGAAGACGTTATGTGTGACTTTGCCGATGGCAAGGCGGACATTCTTTTGGCAACGACAATCATCGAATCGGGAATTGACATGCCTAACGTCAATACGATGATTATTTACCGGGCGGATATGTTCGGACTGGCTCAGCTGTATCAACTGCGCGGAAGAATCGGCCGTTCAAAACTCCGCGGCTATTGTTATTTTACCATTCCCAACCAAAAAACACTGACGCCGATTGCCGAAAAAAGGCTGAATATCCTGCAGGCACTCAACCAACTCGGCGCCGGTTTTTCTTTGGCCAACCATGATTTGGACATCCGCGGTGCAGGAAACATACTCGGCATTGAGCAATCCGGGCACATAAAAGACGTCGGTATAGCTCTTTACCATCATTTGCTGGAAGAGGAAATCAACCGTTTGAAAGCAGGAGAATCCGATAAAAATTCTCAAACTGCCGCGGCTGATACAGACTGGACTGTACAAATTCTTACCGGTGTTCCGATTATCATTCCGGAAAAATATGTGGCGGACTTAGGCGTGAGACTCGGGCTTTATAAGCGCATTGGCGGCCTTAAAACAGTTGAAGAAATCAATGATATGCGCGAAGAGTTGATTGACCGCTTCGGTCCGGTTCCCGAAGAGGTCGAAAACCTGCTTAAGACAGTTGAAATAAAACAAATCTGCGCGATGAGCGGCATTGAACGCATTGAAGCCGGCGCGCGCGGCATCTTGATAGCTTTTCATAACAATACGTTTAAAAACGTCGACAAGCTTATGAACTTTATTAACAGGCAGGGCGGTGCCATAAAAGTCCGCCCGGATCAAAGACTCTTTATTGAAAGAGATTTGTCCGTATATAAGACACGATTAGATACGATAAGAAAATACGCGGCAAAACTTTATGAGCTTTCGCTTTGAACCGACAGTCTTTTTAAATGAAAAGTCTGCTTTTTATCGAATCAGCTTTTCTGCCGCGGTCAGGAGAGTTTTTCCAGCAGTTTTTTATAAGCGGCAGTCAAACGTTTGAACTTTTCTTCGGCTTCCTTATCGTCCGGATTCAAATCAGGATGGCAGGCTTTGGCCAGTTTTTTGTACTGTTTTTTTAAATTGTCAAGATTAAATTCTTCGGCAGACAACTCCAAATGTTCCATTTCGCGGCGGTCTTCCCGACTGAAATAAACATTGTCGGATACTTTTTCATATCCGGAAAATCCATGAAGAAATTCCAGCTCTTCATCTAAATCACAACCGAATTTATATTTAATCTTGGAATGAAACCCGCTGAAACGCGTCTTTTTGCGAAAAGCTTCGTGTTCCGGTTCGCCGTCATCATCCGTATAGTAATTCCAGCGGGAGTTATATTCCTGCACGTGTTCCAGACAGAACCAGTAATAATCTTTCAGACTCCGGTCTTTCGGGGCTTTAAATTCTCCATCCTTATTGCACCCCGGATGGTCGCACTTGCGATGCACCCCTTCATTTTGCGGCGCAAAATATTTACGAGCCCTTTTTCTTGCCGAAGCAGCTTTTATCACGACAATCCTCTCTTTTTTTAAGTTAAAATCTTTTTGATATTAATATAAATCGCGGCGCTAGTCAAACAATAATGCAAAAAATGCTGGTGCATAAACAAAAGTTTGTAGTCGCTTCCCGTCAAATTAGCGGTTATTTTTGAAATATATGCAAATAAAAGGATTAGCAATGCCCGAACTGCCAGAAGTAGAAACAATCAAAGAGGCTCTGAGAAAAGCGGTAGAAGGCGCCGTTATCCAAAAGGTAATCGTGCGCAACAGAAAATTTCGCATCCCCGTTCCCGCTGATTTTGAAGATACGCTTGAGGGAGCTGCGATATTAAAGATATATCGAATTGCCAAATATGCCGTTTTAGATTTGGATAACGGATTCAGCGTGGTCTGGCATTTCGGAATGAGCGGAAAAGTCAAAATTACCGATACATATCCTGCCGATTTGGAAAAACACGACCATATTATTATCGTTACGACAAGGGGAATCTTGACGTTTAATGATGCCCGCCGTTTTGGATTGATGACCTGCTTAAAGACATCCAATCTAAGAACCTGCAGCTTATTTTCGCACACCGGGCCGGATCCTTTTGACGAGCAGTTTAACGCGGATTATTTCTCAGCCAAACTCTGCCATAAAAAAACCGCCATTAAAATTGCCCTTCTAGATCAAAGCATTGTCAACGGAATCGGCAACATTTATGCTTCAGAAGCATTATATGCCGCAAGAATCTCCCCGCTAAGAGAATGTTGCAGCCTGTCAAAACAAGAAATTTCCAACCTTATTAACGCTGTACGGAAAACTCTGCAAAAAGCCATAGATGCCGGCGGTTCGACTCTGCGCGATTACCGTAAGCCCGACGGCAGCATGGGATATTTCCAGCATATGCACTGCGTTTACGGAAAAGCCGGACAGAAATGTCCGGACTGTAGTTGCAACGGTTGCACCGAAGGCATTAAAAAAATCATACAGGGAGGACGTTCGACTTTTTACTGCAGCCATTTGCAAAAGTAATCTGTCTGCGCAATAAAATGAAACTTTGACGAAAACAATACAAAACAGAGGTAACAAATATGAGCAAAATATTTTTCTTTTTTACACTTATCTGCGGATTATGTTTTACATCAGCCGAGGCTTTTGCCAAAAATTTTGTTTCCGGCTTTGAGGATATTCCCCTAATGGAAGGCTTAAAACAGATTGAAAGTGATGATATTGCATTCGGCAACGAAGAAACCCGATATCTTGAAGCGCAACTGGTTGCTGTCCGCAAAAAAAATTTCGCCGATATACAAAAATTTTACCGAGAGACTCTGCCACAGCTCGGCTGGACGGAACAAGCCGGAAGCGCGACATTTCTGCAATTCAGCAGAGAAAATGACATTCTGGAAATAAACCAAGTTGAAACAACACCTTTAAAAATCAGCATCAGTTTGAAAAATAAAAGCTAAATTTAACGATTTTTGAAAAAATCTGTTGACTATCCCGGATTATAGAGTATAAGTGTGTCAGAATTTTATTTGTGTTTAACTTAAATTTTAAGACAGGATAAAAAATATGGCCAACCATAAATCGGCAAAAACAAGAATAAACAGAAACAACAAAAGAAGCATTATCAACGGCGCACGCAGAAGCAGAGTCAGAACTTTTGTAAAAAAAGTCATTGCGGCGGTTCTGTCCGGTGATAAAGAAGCCGCATCAACGGCTTTAAAGGTTGCTGAGAGCGAAATGATGAGAGCTGCCCAGAAAGGCGTATTTCACAAAAACAAGGCTTCCCGTACGATTTCGCGTTTAAGCCAAAAAGTAAAAGCTCTGTAGTTTTTCTTTTCTTGATTTTTCAGTTGCGCAAGCACCGTTTCGGTTAGAGGGTGTTTGCGCTTTTTTGTTTATTTTTCAAAGAGTTATTACGAATCTTTTTTAGAATCTGTGTCAAGCAGTTTTATTTAAATTTTCTTAAAATATGCTATTGTCTTTTATATTTTTATTTCGTATGGTTTCACCATGTTATGAGATGAGAGCAAAGAGAGTTGAACTTTATAATTGAAGCTTGGCATATCAAAAAAAATCTGACAGGCTTTGTAATAAAAAAAATTCGATATTTTCTCTGATGATAGCACTTTTATTATTTTACGGTAGCTTTTACCGGCAACCGGAGATTCTTAAAAATATGGAATTTGCATTGCCGGTATGATGAAAAGAAGCCGTATAATAATTTGGTGAAGCGGCGAATTCCGTCGCCTCAAGTAAATTTTGAATAAATTTACTAAGGGTATTTTTAAATAATATCCCGGATGTGAGATGGTATGATTTTATTCAGATTTTGCTTGAGCTTTCGCTATAATGCCGGCATTTCCGAAACGGAGAATCGGATTTTGGTTTTATGGCGTCATATTGTTTGTATCGGAATTTCGCGATAGAGCGGTATAAGTTTATTAAATTATTTTGATATTAAATATGTTAACGGAAAATTCCGAAAACAGTTTTCAGTAGCACATGTCAGCTTTTCATAAATTACGCACACCGGTGTAACAGCCTGTATCACGTACAAGTACATTGAAAATAAAGTATTTACATTTGGCATGTAACATGATTGCGGTGGAATTTTCAGGATAACAATAAACAACTATGAATTTATGTAACAATATCTAACTGTGGGAGATGGATATGGCAGAAGAAGCATATGTAAGTGAGGGAAGACCCATTGATACCCAATGGAACCAAATTTGCAGCCAGTTAAAAATGGAGTTCGGGGAAACTGCGTTTGACAGTTGGCTGAAACCGCTTACAGTCGGAGACTTCAGTAACGGGGTAATGAATATTTGCGCTCCGACGGCTTTTATGAAAAACTGGGTTGTAACTCATTATTCGGATCGAATCAATAAAATATGGGAACAGCAGAATCCGAACATCAAAAAAATAAACTTTATCGTACAGACAGGTTTCAGCGACCGGCGTAGCGTTGATACATCTTTGTTAAAAAAGATATCATCGACACCGACACCGCAAAATATTTACGGCTGCAACATCAACAGCAGTTCGTTTGGGCTTGTTGCCGGAGCCAATCTTGCAAATGACAGCGTAAAAAGCAGCAACACGACTAACGGTGCACCGTTAAACCCCAATTATACTTTTGAAAATTTTGTTGTCGGAAAGACCAATGAGTTTGCTTATGCTGCCGCCCGCAAGGTCGCCGAATCTAAAAATGTTTCTTTTAACCCTTTGTTTCTGTATTCCAGCGTCGGCTTGGGCAAAACGCATTTGATGCACTCAATTATCTGGCACATAAAAAAGAATGATCCGAATCGCAATGTTATTTATCTGACGGCCGAGCAGTTCGTTTACAAATTCGTAAAAGCCCTGCGTTACAAAGATACCGCAGCCTTTAAGGAACAATTTCGTTCCGTAGATGTCCTGATGGTTGACGACTTTCAATTTATGGGAAACAAAGGAACTACCCAAGAAGAATTTTTCCATACATTCAGCTCATTGGTTGAAGAAGGCAAGCAGGTTATCATTTCGGCAGACAAGTCGCCTACAGATTTGGACGGAATCGAAGAGCGCCTGAAATCACGTTTGGTCGGCGGATTGGTGGTAGATATTATGCCAACGAATTTTGAGTTGAGAATGGGCATACTGCAGAAAAAGGCCGAGTTAATGGGAATCGATCTTCCGCAAAAGGTTGCCGAGTTTTTGGCACAGAAGATTACCTCAAACGTTCGCGAGCTGGAAGGTTCTCTGAAAAGAGTCGCCGCACATTCACAGCTGCTTTCCGGAAAAGAAATTACGCTTGATATGACGCAGGATGTCCTTAAAGATATGTTGCGCTCCATTGACCGGAAGACAACTATTGATGAAATTCAAAAGAAAGTCGCCGAGCACTTTAACATTTCAGTAAAAGAACTCCAGTCTTCGCGCAGAGCAAGAACTGTCGCCAGACCGAGACAGGTCGCCATGTATCTGGCAAAACAGCTCACATCGCGTTCGCTGCCGGAAATCGGGCGCAAGTTTGACCGCGACCACACAACGGTTATGCACGCGGTTCGGAAAGTTGAGGAACTGATTATTGAGGATCAGTCTTTGGCTGAAAACATTGAAATTTTAAGACGGACTCTTGAAAACTGATTTGGTTTTCCGGATTTCGGGCTTAAACAAAAAAATTGTTGAAGACTTATTTTTTGACTTCTGCTTTTGCTGATTTGTGGTAGAGTGCAAGAAGATAAAGATAAGTCTTTTTTTAGGATAAAAATAATGAAATTTACAATTGAACGTGCACATCTGTTAAAGACTCTCAGCCATGTACAGAGCATTGTTGAGAAAAGGAATACGATTCCGGTTTTATCGAATGTCCGAATCGAGGCCAAGGGCGGAAGCATTAACTTTAAAGCAACGGATATGGATATTGAGATTACCGAAATCGTTGAAGCGAAAGTTATTGAAGAAGGAGCTACGACAGCTCCGGCTCATATGCTTTATGACATTGTCAGGAAACTTTCTGACGGTTCGGACGTTGAAATAACTTACCCTGACGACAAAAATGCTTTAAGTATTGCGTCCGGGCGTTCTAAATTTTCATTATCAACCATCGGCGTCGAAGATTTTCCGATTATATCCGGCGATGATTTGCCGATTAATTTTGACATCAGCCGTGATGAACTGAAGACTTTGATTGACCGCACGCAGTTTTCTGCCTCGGTGGAAGAAGCACGCTACTATTTGAACGGCTTGTATGTTCATGCTAAAAACGAAGGTGATGCCAAAGTTCTCCGTGTTGTAGCGACAGACGGCCATCGGCTTGCCTGTGCCGAATCTCCGTTACCTGATGGTGCTGAAAAGCTTGAAGGAGTTATTATTCCGAGAAAATCTGTTTTGGAAATCAGAAAACTGCTTGATGACGCATCGACTGATAACGTTACGATGGCTCTGTCTGAAAACAAAGTGCGCATTTCTTTTGAAGACATAACATTGACTTCTAAGCTTATTGACGGAACATTCCCTGACTATGAGCGCGTTATCCCGACTGACAACGATAAAATTCTTGAAGTTAACGTAAAGGAACTGGCTGCTGCGGTTGACCGTGTTTCCGTTGTTACCGAGAGAAGCAGGGGAATCCGTATGATAACAGATACGAATCATGTAACTATTGCAGCATCGAATGCCGAGTTGGGTAACGCTACTGAAGAATTAGAAGCAAAATATGACAAGGAATCGATTGATACCGGTTATAACTTCCGTTATCTGTTGGATATTTTAGCGCAAATTAAAGGTGAGGAAGTTCGTTTCAGTTTGTCTGGAAGTGCTGCAGCTACCGTTATTAACGACACTTCTGACAACAGTGCCATTTATGTTCTGATGCCAATGAGAATCTAAGTGAGCGCGGCGGTTTATTCTAATACAAACAAAGAAGAAACTAAGGTTGGGTCTGCCGTCAGGCGCCTGACCTTAGTTAATTTTCGGAACTATAAATATCTGCGCTTAAACTTGGCGCAGCCGTTTGTTATTCTAAGCGGAGAAAACGGAAGCGGCAAGACCAATGTCTTGGAAGCTGTTTCTTTTTTATCGCAGGGGCGAGGTTTGCGCAACGCAAAACTTTCCGAAATTAAGACTTTTGATTTTTTGGCAGATAAGCAGAAGACTCCTGTTTTTATCAACAACAGCGGCTGGGCTGTTTCGGCCCAAATTGAAAAAGCCGGCGAGGAATTCAATTTGGGCACTGCCGTAGAAAGCGTTATGAAAGAAACTGATTTCAATGAAGCCAAAGAAGTAGAAAGGCGAATCGTCCAAATCAATAACCAGAAATTGTCTTCGCAAAATGAACTGGGAAATTATTTATCCATCATTTGGGTTACACCGCAAATGGATCGTCTCTTTCTTGGCGGTACCCAACAGCGGCGCAGCTTTCTCGACCGGATTGTTTACGCTTTTGATACGGAACACGCTCGCAGACTTTCCTCATACGAAAACCTCTACAGACAATGGCTGCAAATTTTAAAAAGCGGCAATATTAATAATTCCTGGCTGACAGCATTAGAAGAGCAGATGTCAGGAATCGGCGTTGCCATTGCTGCCGCACGCAGGGAACAGGTACAAAAGCTTAATGCTTTCATTGAACAGAATCCCGACGATGTTTTCCCCGAAGCCGTATTGACCCTTGACGGCACTATTGAGCAAATGCTGGATTCAAAACCGGCAATATACGTTGAAGACTTTTATCGCGAATCCCTGTTTAACCAAAGACGCAGTATTCTATTCAACGACTCAGGCAACAATATTAACAAAACGGATTTATGCGCCGTTTATAAAAAGAAGAATGTTCCTGCGGGTTTCTGTTCCACCGGGGAACAAAAGTCCCTTTTACTGAGTATCATACTGGCGCAGGCAAAATCTCTGCTCCACAGTCGAGGAATTCCGCCGATATTGCTGCTCGATGAGGTTGCCGCTCATTTGGACGACTCCAAAAAAGACGCTCTGCTGTCAAAAATAAAAGCAATGCATTTACAGGCCTGGCTTACGACAACAACTTTATTTGAATTTTTAAGCATCAGAGAAACCGCTCAATTTTTTGAAGTTAAAGATAATACGGTTCGAGAAATTATCCTCGGTTGATTTTAAGAGGCATCTCTCCACAAAAAACAATACCTAAAGCGCCAACATTGAAAGTCAGCGCTTTTATTTGTATATTGAAAAAATAAAGTTTAGAACAGTTCAAACTCATGTTTGAGATCACGGTCAAACATTGAGCGAATAGTCTGCTTTACATCTGCCCCTTCGTACACAGCTTTATATAAGGCCTGGCATATCGGCATATTGATGTTTTCCCTGTCGGCAATATTTTTTACTGCCTTCAGGGTATAATATCCCTCTGCCAATTTACCAAATCCCTCTCCCTTGGCAAACATTTCACCAAACATACGATTATGGCTGTGCTTCGAAAACAGCGTTGCCTCATAATCGCCCAAATGGGACAGCCCATAAGCCGTCATCGGATTGCCGCCAAAATGCTTAATAAAACGTCCGACCTCTACCGGTGCTCGCGCCATCAGTGCGCCTTTTAACCCGTACCATTCCAGACCGTCCAAAATACCTGCCGCTATGCCGATGACGTTTTTGAGCGCTGCGCCTATCTGATTGCCTATAAAATCCGCACCATAATAAAACCGTATCAAATCACTTTGTAACATTTTGATAACACGGTCTTTAACTTCTTCCTCGTCGCTGTCTATCACGGCACAGGACGGAACCTTTTTCATATAATCCTGAACATGTCCCGGCCCTCCTAAGGTCGCAATATGAATCGGCTGCTTAATTTCCTCACGCATAACCGTACTCAACAATGTTGCATTTGGCTCTTCCAGTCCCTTCATTGCCAGCAAAAAGGTTTTACCGGTGACATTATACCCGTTCAACTCTTTTGCCAACGAACGCAGATGTTGGCTGCCAATAGAGATAATGATAAAATCGTTATCCAAGACTTCCGAAACTTTTTCATACAGAAACATATTGTCCGATAACGACAAATATGCATTTTTGCGTGTTTCCTTCAATTCAATAAAATCCGGAGATGTCGGACGGCTGTATATTTTCACCCTCTCCATTCCGCAGCAGTTTGCGGCATACCAGGCCAAGAAAGTTCCCCAGCGGCCGCTGCCAATAACAGAAATTTCAGACATATCGAAATCCTTTTGCAATATAATATTACGTTATGTCTTTATCGTATGCTCCTTTTCCTGTCTTGGCAAATCAAGATTATAAAGAATCAACAAGCCTGTTGAGGAAACACCCTTATTTGGCGGAGTATGCACCGGACAGAGTATTATTTGGAAAGATAAAACCGTCCTTCCCCTTATTCTAAAAATAAGGATAAACGAGGAAATAAGATAAGCAAAAAAAATCAGAGTTTCTTTTTAATTCTCTGGCGGCCGATTATAGCATTGATATAATCAAATTTCGCAAATGACTTGTAGGCATAATCAAGGCTTTTATTTTCATATCCGTAAAATACCTTGTTAGCCAGCCCCTTAATGGCATCGTCAATTTTTTTAAATGCCTCATTATAATCTTTGCTAAAGTTATTTTTGGCTTTTTTCTGGACCAAATCATGATATGCAGCAATAACCTTAGCGGTTTCATCAGCCGAATTAGCATACCCTTTTTTCTCAAATTCATGCATAATTTGAGCTGTCGTCTGATAAAAACACTTATTGGTCAAAATACTTTTTTGTGTTTCATTTTTGCTGTCTATAATCATGGCAAGAACGCAAACCTCCAAAATATATAAGTTTTATAACACAACTATTTTATTTTTCAAGTCATTTCTTTGTTTTTGCGCCAACGGTTTTGGGCGCAAAAAAATATTGACTTCTTAGATATTTGCTCTTATAAGAGGTTTCGTAAACCGAGAGGCGGCTGTTTAGCCTGCCTTTAAATAATTAATAACTAACCGGAGATTTAATATGAAACGTACCTATCAACCCAGTAAGCTGGTAAGAGCCCGTCGTCACGGATTTCGTACCCGTATGGCAACTGCCGGCGGCCGCAAAGTTTTGGCTGCCCGCCGCGCGAGAGGTCGTAAAAGACTTTCAGCTTAGTTTATAAGCAGATGACAAAAATACTTACTTTTAAAAAAAGAAAAGATTTTCTACGGGTCGCCCAGAGTTTTCATGTTGCAACACACAATATGGTTCTTCAGGCGGCTCATAGTTTATCTGCTATGCCGGACATTATGACCGGTTACACCGCAACCAAAAGAATTGGCAACGCCGTTATCCGCAATAAAAGCAAACGACGGCTGCGCGCTATTGCCAGAGACGTTTTGCCGCATTATGCTGCGCCCGGGGTCGATTATGTTTTTATCGCACGAATTTCTACTGCAAAATGCAATTTCAAAGAATTAAAAAATGATGTTATTTATGCCATTAAACGCATTAATAAAAATTTCACCCCACAAAAAGTTGAAAGCCGTGAAACACCTTGTGACGATGCTGTTCCGGTAAAGCCTGATAACTCCGTTGCCTAAGGGGCGCAATGAAAAAAGCTCTCCATATTTGCCGCAATATTCTGTTTGTTTTCGCTACAACTTCACTGCGATTTTATAAAAAATGGATATCTCCGTTGCTGCCTCATGCCTGCCGTTATACGCCAACCTGCTCGGAATATATGTTGCAGGCCATTCAAGAGCATGGCTTATTTCGCGGTTCCATTTTAGGCATAAAGCGCCTGCTTCGATGCAATCCATGGGGCGGCTCCGGCTATGACCCAGTTCCTCAGGCTCAAAAACAAACAAAGCAAAATCCCCGGCTACAAAACAAAGATACGGATTAACCCCCTATAATGCTTTACAAAACGGCTTTTTTATATTAGAAAGAGTGAAATTATTAAAGAGAAACAATACTGCAGGAGACATATTAAAGATGAAAGATGAATTAAGATCTCTGTCGCTGGCAATTTTATTGTCTTTTATTGCCATTTATTCTGTTAACTATTTTTTCGGCATTGACAAGAAGAGCGCTGTCCAGCGGCAAATATCCGAAATTGAACAGGCTGCGGAACAATTCAAACATCCAGCTGCCGAAAAGATTTCTCCCGCGGCAATTAAAACAACTGAAGCTGCTGTTGCCGAAGATCTCCGTATCAAATTTGAAAATAATTCCGTTGCTGGAAGCATCAGATTAAAAGGCGCCCGTTTTGACGATTTGTATCTGACAAAATATAACGTTTCTTTGGAGGAAAACAGTCCTAAAGTCGAATTGTTAAAACCAGCTCAAACGGCAAACCAATATTTTGCCGACTTAGGCTGGCTGTCATTGGACAAGAATCTGGCATTGCCGACGGCCAATACCATTTGGAAGACTCAGGATACGGTCCTTACGCCTGATAAGCCTGTCGTTTTGAACTGGGAGAACGGACAAGGGCTTATGTTTATCAGAAAAATTTCTATGGATAAAGATTATCTTTTTACGGTTGATGACACGGTTATAAACAATACAAAAGAAGAAATCGAATTGTTCCCTTATGCCCTTATCAGCCGAAATATAAAAGATATGGTTCAAACGCGCTCCGTTGTGCATGAAGGCATGAACGGCGTTATTAACAATACGCTTCATGAATTAAAGTACAAAGATTTGGACAGCGATGACAGCGAGAGTTTTGAAACCTCCGGCGGTTGGCTTGGCTTTTCTGACCGCTATTGGTTTTCAGCTTTAATCCTCGGCAACCAAGACAAAGCCAAAGTAACTTTTAAAAATAACGGCGATTACAACTACCAGACTGATTTTCTTGGGTCAAGAGTTATCCTTCCTGCCGGCGGAGAGACCTCTTATTCCTATAGACTGTTTTCTGGAGCCAAAGAGGTGAAGCTTCTGGATAAATATACCAAAGAAAACCATATTCCCAAGTTTGACCTGGCTGTTGATTTCGGCTGGTATTATTTCCTGACAAAGCCTTTCTTTTATATCTTGGACTTTTTGTATGGCTTTCTCGGCAATATGGGTTGGGCTATTTTGCTTTTTGCCGCTTTGCTCAGGTTGTGCATGTTCCCTATTGCCAACAAATCTTACACAAGTATGGCAAAGATGAAAGCATTGCAGCCGAAAATCAACGATATCCGCAGCAAATACGGCGACAATCAAATGCTTATCCAGCAGGCAACAATGGAGCTTTACAAGCGGGAAAAGATTAATCCGGCTTCAGGCTGTCTGCCGTTGCTGATTCAAATTCCGGTGTTTTTCTCACTGTATAAGGTTTTGAATATTGCAATTGAAATCCGGCATGCACCGTTTATCGGCTGGATTAAAGACCTGTCTGCCCCTGATCCGCTGACACTGTCGCAAATTCTTCATATTTATGTTCCGGGATTTATTGATATCGGTTTATGGCCTATCTTTATGGGTTTCACCATGTGGATGCAGCAAAAACTGAATCCGGCGCCGGTTAATAAAGACCAAGCGAGGATGTTTGCCCTGATGCCGGTATTCTTTACCTTTATGCTCGGCCATTTTGCTTCCGGTCTGGTTATTTACTGGACTTTGAGCAATATCCTGTCTATCATCCAGCAAAAAGCAATTATGCATAAAAACGGAGTAGAGTAATGGCTGAAGATATCTCTGAGGAAGAAAAAGAGCGTTTAGCACGCGGACGAGAACTTTTTAATAAAAAATGTGATTTCGTCTTAAGTGTTGCAAATTTGAATCAGCTACCGGACGGCGACAGGGTGGAAGTGGCTTTTGCCGGCCGCTCCAATGTCGGAAAATCCAGTTTGATTAATGCTCTTTTCGGGCAAAAAAAGCTGGCAAAAACTTCGTCGACGCCGGGCCGGACACAACAACTCAATTATTTTAATCTTGATGACAAACTTTATCTGGTCGATTTGCCCGGTTATGGTTTTGCCAAAGCTCCGAAAGATATTGTTAAAAACTGGCAGAAACTGATTAATTCCTATTTAGTTGGCAGGGCGACTCTGCGGAGAGTTTTTTTGCTGATTGACTCCCGCCACGGCATAAAAAAAATCGATGAGGAAATTATGGAGATGCTGGACAAAGCTGCGGTAACTTATCAGATTGTCTTGACCAAAATTGACAAGATAAGCACCAAAGAGCTGGAAAAGGTTCTGACGGCAACGGATAGAATCGTCAGAGAACATACAGCAGCCCATGTTACGATTTTGAAAACAAGTTCGGAAAAAAATTTGTATTTGGACGAGCTAAAGGCAGAAACGGCAGATTTGCTGTAGCATTTGCGACCTTAAGCGAAGAACTCCGATAAAATTTCCGTTATCCGTTTTCAGGTGATTTCGGTTATGCCGCGGATGTTACCATCCCGGACAATTTGGACGACATGGAGTTTACGGCGCATTTCCTCAATGGTTTTTTCCACATCAATATGCGGCTGGGTGCGCATTATACGTTTTACAAACGCCTCATAGGCGGCAGTCGAACTTTCCGCATGGATTGTCGCCAAGCAGTTATCATGACCGGAGCCCATCAGTTCCCAGATAGCGGCAGCATTGCTGGTTGAAATCTCACCGCCGATAATGGCATCAGGCGTAAAACGCACAATCAAGTCGATAACTTTGGAATAATCCATGCTGTTGGTCTGCTCCGTACGTGACAAGACGATATGAACATGGTTTGGCTGCGGAACATTAAGTTCCCGCGTATCTTCTACGGTAATAACCCTCTTATGGATATCCAAAAGCTTTAGCAAATTGTTCAACAACGTCGTTTTACCGGTACCAGTACCACCACTGACAAGAATATGGTCTCCGCGGCGTAATGCAAGAAGAAGACGTTCATAGGCGTCATCTGGATCTTTTATGTTTTTTAACGGATTTATTTCCTTTAGCCTTTTACCCTGTTCCAGCCCGTAATCGCCAAAACCGAAGGCCACATCATCCGTATGAAGACGTATTGTTATGGCTATGCCTCCCGTTGCCGAATCGTCCAAATCGTATTCAATGTTTTTTCCAGCCACGCCGGTGAAACGATGCCCTCCGGGAATTCGGGCGTAAACTACAGGAGACCCATTAATAGGATCAAATTCCTGATCATTCAAATTGGCAATAATATGCAGAAGATTGGTCAAATATTCTCTTGAAAGTTTGGGATCTTTATAGTTTACCCAAGGAAAAGCCCGTTTTCCGCGTAAGCGAAGCCAAATATCTCCGGGATGGTTGATTGCAACTTCCTCGATATTTTCCTGTTCATACCAATAGGCAAGCGGCCTCAAAACGGAGCAGAGCACCTCATCGTCCAACTTTCCCATAACTTTCTTACTCCAAAAAAATATTTTCCATTTTGTTTTATTGTACCACGTCTGCCCTTTTTCGTCAAGTTTTGAAGCCTGCCCGACAGTATTAAACTTTAGAACAGTTCAATATCGCCGGATATTTCTTCTTCACTTTCAGGAGCTTCCGCGACCGATCCGTCTGCTGCCGGCGGCGGAATTGCCCCGATATTCTTTCTCGGCTGAGGAGCATTCGGATTATTCTGCGGATTTTCGTTTACAAGGCCATCACCACCGCTATTATTGTTGGTCTGCGCCTGATTTCCCAAAATAACCTTCTGGCTGTTATTGGCATTATTTCCTTCTACCTGAGACGTGCTTCTTGTCCCGCCATCGTCAGGATATACTTCGTTGACCAGTCCGCCGTCTCCGCCGCCCGGACGTGCCGTTTCGACATTCTTTTCAATATCCTTCGTACTTCTCAGCCACAAATCGGTCATCGGATAAATGATTATTCTCGTTCCGGCTGGAACATAAGTAACCGGCTGAATTTGCGACTTACTGTCAATAATTTCCTGCAATATCTGATCCATTTTATCCATAAATTCCTGCCGGGCATCTGTTGCTGCCTGCTGTTTGGATGTTTCCACCTCTCCGGTACTGTCTTCATCAGCCGCCATCATATATGTTATTGCCGAGCTGACCATAGTCCCTACGATTGGCAACGTATATTTTTTAACCAGCTGTTCATCAACATATCCCAAAGCGCCGCCGCCGCGTCCCTGCGCATCCCCGGTCTGCGTCCTTCCGGCATCCAGAAGAAATGCAATTCCGTCAGGACGGATTATCCTGCTCCAAGATATTTCAAGCTTAACGCCGCCGCTTGAATTGTCAAAACGGCTTTCGACATCTACCGTCTGCAGCCCGCCGATTACCCGGCTTCCGGCCGGAATAATAACGTTACGCCCCGAATCTCCGTACACATTCCTTTCCACAATTGCAGTAACAGGCGCTTCACCCAAAGAAATCAAAGATCTGGCTAAAACAGCCGGTATCGGTTTATCTGCGGTTATCATATTATCCATATTAACCCGCAAAGTCGAAACTGCCCGATTTATCCCCCAATCGTCCTGCCAACCGGTGTATGAAGCAGCATTATAACCGGGCATTACTTTTGCCGCCGTCATTGTTCTGCGGCGTTCTTCCTGCAGCTGAGACAATATAGCGGCACGTTTCGGATTATATCTGCCGCCGGGACCTATACCGCCGCCGGGACCGACATTGGTTACTTCGTTTCGGTAATCCCAGGGATTAACCGTCGCTCCGCTTGCAATCTGCTGCCACCATCTTGTATTAACATTTTTTGTATCTTCCGATTTCTGTTCTTGCAGAGAGCCTACCGTATTCCCCTCCTTGTCGGTAATCTCGCCATTTTCCCCCATATTGCCGACAACGGTTCCGGTTTCATCTATTACCTTATTATTGCTGTATACATCACCGATATACCTTCCTCCCGGTGTTACGGCTATCCCAATGACTTTATGGTTTATTTTGGTATCTGCGGCCTCTTTTTCTTCCTCGGTCAGCTCCGGGATATTTTCTTCCTCCTTGGATATGCCGGACTGCGCATCACCGCTTTCCGCCGTTTTATCAGTTTTGTCTTGTTCATGAGCTTCTTCTGCCGAAGTTTTATTTTTCGTTTCTTCCCCTTTACTTTCAACCGCAGGCTCAGTCCCATTTTCCGTTTCCGGTTCAACCGGCTTTTGATAATACTGAAGTTTTTCGGCAACAGCTATAACCCTGCCCCCGGCATCCATTACACGACCATCAGGCTGTAGTTTTCCAATTTCTACATTTTTGATATTAACAACCGAACCGTCTAACTTCAAATGGCCTATTACCTGTTTCTGCGCATCAAGAATTTCATAGCCCCTTGCGCCTCTACCGATTAAATTCTGCTTTTTATCCAGCACAAAACCCTGGTAAACAGTTCCGACAATTTCTCCCATTACGCTGTAAACGCGTCCGTTTTTGGCAATATATCCGATTGTTTTCCCATCATTGTCATAGACATACAAATCATATAACGCATAGCCATTCCCGCCATTTTTAGTGGTTACTTCACCGTTATATCTGACCTGCCCCAATGTTTCTCCTCCATCGGAAACCACACTGCCATCGGCTTTTACGCGTCCAAGATAAACATTATTCCGGTCAAAAGCTACCGTGTATTTAAAAGGAACACCAATATTGCGCCCATCTTTGGCCTTAATACTGCCGTCTAAATCAATAACAGCGGTTTGAATTCCGGAACTATCTGCCACATTACCATAAAAATCCGTATATCCGATAATTTTGTCATCAAACCCCATTACCGACATATGCGGGATTACCTGGCCGATAATTTCTTCCTGGGCATTTCGAACTTTACCATTGATATCCAGACATCCCAAATTCTGATTTTTATAGTTCAGAGCTATTCCCAACGGACTTAACACCCCGACTGGCGTCCCGCTTTCGCCAATTACCGTACGCGGATGGACGACATGGCCGACGACCTGCTCCGTTTCATTGACAACCTGACCATTTGCCAAAACCATTCCCAAATATGCATCTTTGCTTGTTCTTGCATCTCCGCTGTCGGAAACAACACCTAAAAATCTGCACTCAGGCGAAACTACTGCTCCCATAGAGAGAGCAGTTCCGTACAATGCCCCCATGTTATCCAAAACGTATCCGTTAGAGCTTATTTTTCCGACCGTTTCATTTCCGTTTACAACCTGTCCGCTTATTAAATTCGTTCCCAGATAGTCGCCGTTTATGCTGATGCTTACCGGGGCACTTCCGGCTCTGCCGTAATTCCGGGAAATCCTACCGGAAAGGCTCACAACGCTGCCATCCGGCAACACTTTGGCAAAAGCCTTATTCTGCCCGTTTACAACCAGATTTGTCGAATTGACAGTTCCCAGACTTTCTCCGGAGAAGTCCGTTATATATTTATCTTCAATTATCTTACCTAATGGCTTATCGTTTTTATCCAGAAATATACCGGAGCCGGTTAATCGAGCAATTTCATTCAGAGAACCGTTTTCAGTTTTTCCATTGCCTGACGTGTAGGACAGAGCCGTTCCTTCTGGAGAGTAAATGTCGCCAAAGCTGAAATTTCTTCCGTTAACATTTCCCGTTTCATCGAAAACATAGCCATAAGGCGATATTCTATAAGTTTTTCCGCCCACTTCCAAAACCGAGTTAACGCCACTGATACCGATGAAGTCGTTGCTGTTGTTAAAATTTAACCGCTCAGACAAGATTTTACCGATGCGTTTGCCGTTGCCATCAAAAGCTTCATCGGATTTCATTATCCCCAAGTCTACGCCTTCCAGAGAAACGACTTTTCCGCCAACCGAAGCATTTGCCCGAAGCTGCCCCAAATAATCAAATATCGGTCCGGTTGCATTCACGGTACCAATAACCGTCCCTTTGTCATCTATAATATGCCCGGATGCGCCGATTTTTCCAACCTGATTCCGTCCCCGTACGATTTTTCCGTCTGCCGTAATCCGCCCGAGATATTTCCCGTCCAGCGTATTAGCTGTAGCAGACATACTTATGGTAAAGCCGATAATACCGCCTTCCTTGTTAATAACGCGATTGCCGCTAACAGCCAAGGCAACAACCGTACCATTGTTGATGACTTCTCCGTTGTAGCTGACCACCCCCATATAACTTCCGTCAAGAGCAAAAGCATACCCTCCCTCAACAACATGGCCTATTACCTGATTGTCCGGGCTGTATGCAAAACCGTTGGCGTGAATATTACCGATAACATTTTTCTTCAAATCAATTACTTTTCCGTCCGGGGCAATACTTCCCAAAAATTTCCCCTGCGGAGAAACAACCATCTTGGAAGAAATCAGCCTGCCGGCCAAAAAGATTTTTCTTTCGTTCCCGGCATAACCGTAAGCATATCCTGCCGCGGTTACGAACCCAGAATTTTCTCCCGCAAGATTATAAAAACGCCCGTCACCGGAAACTCTTCCGACAATATTGCCAGCATCATTGTAAACCAGCCCGGGAGAAACCACAGCTCCCAGTACATCATAATTATCATTTACAACCAGCCCGTTGGGCAAAACCTTTCCGACAAGGTTATCGTTAATTGATGTTACCGAACCGTCATTGTTGACTTTTCCCAAGATGCTGTTGTTATAAGATATGGCTATTCCCTGCGGAACAATGCCGCCGGCCAGGCTATTATCCTCATTTAACACAAAGCCGTCAGCCGTAATATGGCCGACGAGCTCATTATTGAAGTTAATAACAGAACCGTCCGGAATGACTTTACCGATAAGATCTCCGTTAAAATTAAGCGCACTCATATCTGCTGCAACGGCATTCTGGCTAATATTCCAGAACAACACCGCAGACAATATAATCCTGCCTAATCCAAATATCTTAATGCGCAAATCAGTTCCTCCGGTTTTGAGCGACTTCATCCAATACATATCCGGAAACCTGATTTCTGATATTTATATATGAGCCGTTGCTCTTCAAATATCCAATCCTTCCGTTTGTTATACTCAGCACATTGCCGTTCGGGGCAAGGCGACCAAAATATTTTCCTCCGTTCTCTAATATATTAGCACCTATTTTATACGGATGTCCCATAATTTTTCCATTGTTATCTACAACTAAATTTGAAGAAATCATTTTTCCGATAACAGCCTGCTCCTCGTCCAGTACTTTTCCCTCGGCATTAACAAAACCGACCACTTTGTCCTGTTCATTTATTACAATATCCCCTTCAACGATTTCTCCTAAGAGAATCCCCCTGTCATTAACAGCCTGCCCTGAGCTCAGTATTTTTCCGATGCGGCGATTGTCAGCCGAAACTACCGATCCATCCGCTACGACCTGCCCGATTATGCGCCCCGAATAATCCAAAACGACCCCATGTTTCAGAACACTGTAGTTTTTGTTTGACGTACCGCCGGGGAGGACTGTCGCCGCAATTTTGTCTTCAACGTCAATGATGTCTCCGAACGCGTTCAGATACCCTTTTACATTGCCCTGAACATCTATGACAATATCTTCGCCGATGACTTCGCCGATAATCTGTTTATTTTTATCAAGCACATGTCCGTCTGAGCTGACAAGCCCGCTCATATTGCCATCTACGTCAATCACTTTGCCGCTTTTGCTGACGTACCCAAGATACGAACCGTCATACCCAATTCCGACTCCGGTTTGTACGACACCGCCTTTATATTCTCCTTTTTCGTTAAACATCCGACCTTTGGCATCAATTCGTCCCAAAACCGTTCCCAAAACATCTATAACCGTACCATCACCATTGACAAAGCCAATATAATCACCGTTAAAATCCACCACATTCCCTTGCGGCAAAAGCCGTCCGGGCCGGTTTGCATAAAAGGAACTTCCGTCATATACGAATCTGTCTACGGCAATACCTTTTTGATTGTAAACATAGCCATCGGCAAACAGATGCCCGATAACTTTACCGTTAGAATCGATAACTATATTTTTCTCAGGCAGCACTATTCCCTTTATTTCTTTTTTCGGATTAACAATAAGGCGGTTCAAAAGAATTTTAGTATTGGGAATGACTTCCGTGCTGTCGTAGCCGAATGTTGATAAATTATTTATAAATTTTCCATTTAAATCATACGCCTGAGACTTGTCCATCACCTGTCCGACAACAAAACCGTCCTTGTTCAGAACCTCTCCCTGAAGATTTGCGCATCCAACCGTTCCTCTGCCTGATTTAATGCTTCCGTCCGGGGTCAACAGTCCCATCATCTCGCCGCTGTAATACAGGGCATAGGACATTTCAAAAACTTTTCCAATGACTTTTCCGTCAGGATTCAATACCCCTCCGTCAGGATTGACACAGCCGACATACTCCCCGTTTTCGCTGCGTACATAGCCGTCAGAACCGGCTTTGCCGATGATATTGCATTTATCATCCCGAACCCAGCCTATTTTGGCCACATCGCCGGTATAATTGCCGTCTTTATCTACAATACTGCGGTCAAATAACATCCGGTATCCGGTATCCTGTCCGTCTTTTTTTACCTTTGCATCGCGGTCAACATATCCGTAGTGCCTGCATCCCCAGCCTACAGCCAAACCGCCGACAACCGTTTTGCCGATAATGCTGTCACCTTCCGTTGCCCGAATTAATGAATTCGGCAGTATTTTGCCAATAACCTCGTCTTTGGCATTAACGACTTCTCCGCGATTGTTGATGCTTCCCAAGCTGTATCCGTTCGGGGAAACAGCTATCATGTCTTTCTTTATGACGGCGCCGATTTTAATACCCCGAGAGGTGATGACGTTTCCATTCTCATCAATAAATCCTATTACCAGCCCGTCGGCATCATATACTTTTCCGTCTTTTCCGACATAACCGATAACATTGCCGTCATTATCTACGGCCAAATTTGAATATTCTCCCACTTTTCCGGTGATTTTCCCGTTTTCATCAGCAGTAAACTCCATATTGTCGCCGACCCGACCGACAATCTTTCCTGAAGAATCTTTAATGCTGCCGTCTTCCTGCACGGTTCCCAAGATATTACCGTCAAAATCACGAGCATTGCCATTTTCATCGACATAGCCGATAACATTGCCGTTACCGTCCAATACTGCCCGGCGATTAACAACGCTCAATGTTCCGCTGCCATTTTGCGCAAGGCGGCCGATTACCTCTCCGCTGCTGCCATGAACAGTTCCGTCTTCGGCAACAAATCCTATAACCTTGCCTCCATTTCCTATTACATGTCCTTTATCATCAACATAGCCTATGACTTTGCCGTTTTCGTCGACTACAACTTTGGACAAATCCCCGGCTTTGCCGATGATATTGCCATTGACATCATGAATCGTCCCGTCTTCGCCTAAATACCCGACTAAATTGCCGTCAAAATCATGAACTGTTCCGTCATCATCAATGTAACCAATGACTTTGCCGTCTTTATCATAAGCCAAACGCTTGCTTATATCCGCTTTTCCCAAGACTTCTCCGGTTACCCCGACAACGTTGCCGTCATCATCCAGAAAACCTAACAGTTCGCCGTTTTCTTTATAGACGTTTCCGTCTTCGCCGATATATCCGATAACGTTGCCGTCTTTGTCAACAGCCAGTCCGGCGGTTCCTCCGACCCTGCCGATGACCCGGCCATATTGATCCGTAATTGTACCGTCGGGATTAGCTTTACCGATTAAATTTCCATCAAAATCGTAAACGTTGCCGTTTTCATCAACATACCCGATAACATTGCCATCCTTATCATAAGCTAATTTGCCATTTTTGCCGACTGAACCTATAATTTCTCCGGTATTATTCAGAATATTACCGTTATCGTCGACATACCCCAGCGTATTTCCGGCAAAATCCCTGACTTCGCCATTTTCGCCAACGTATCCTATTATATTGCCGTCTTTATCGTACGCCAGATTTTTGGCTTCGCCCACCGAGCCGATAATATCGCCGTTAACTCCGATAATATTGCCATCTTTGTCAACCATTCCCAGTACATTGCCGTTTTCATCGATAACCCGCCCGTTTTCATCGACATAGCCGATAACCTTGCCGTCTTTATCTAATGCCAGGCGGCGTTCTGCACCGGCTTTGCCTATGATGTTACCGTCCTTGTCAACAATATTGCCGTCTTTATCGACTTTGCCAAGGATGTTTCCTTTGAAATCCTTCACTGTACCGTCCGGTTCAATATAACCGATGACTTTACCGTTTTTATCAAGAGCCAGCCTGCGGCCATCGCCGATTTTTCCGATTATTTCGCCATTGGCGCCAATAACATTGCCGTCTTTATCCACATATCCGACAATTTTTCCGTCGGGTCCGATAACATTGCCGTTTTCATCAACATATCCGAGGATATTGCCATTTTTATCATAAGCGAGCCTAGCGCTCTTGCAGGCCGTACAAATTATCTCTCCCGAAGCGATAACCTCGCCCTTATCATTTACATATCCGATTATTTCATTGTTTTTATCAAAAGCGAAATTATTGTTTTTCATATAGCCGATAATTTCGCCGCCTTTATCACGCAGCGTCTTTTTATCTGCATCCAGTTTCCCAATGATATTTTCCCTGACGGCCAGCACATTTCCCTTTAAGTCAACCAGACCGGCAATTTTGTTTTCATTACCGCGCACATAGTTTTTATCGTCAACATAACCGATAACGACATCGTCACTCCGGCGGACAACATTCAGGGCTATACCGGTCTTTCCGATTAGAATTCCTTTGGTATCAGCCACATCTCCATTTTTATCGCTGCCGATAACTTTGTTATTGAAGTCTTTTACGGTACCATTGGCTTCTACAAAACCTATAATCTGGTTGCGCCGGTTATAAACAACTTTCTTTCTGACGCAGGTTTTGCCGATGACGGTATCTCCGGCTTTGACTACATTGCCGTTTTTATCTATAAAACCGACAATTTTGCCTTTCTCGTCAACAACACGGCCATGTTCATCGACATAACCGATAATGTTGCCGTTTTTGTCCGTTGCAACTTTCCTGAAATCGCCAGCCTTGCCGATAGCCCGGCCTTTCTTATCCAATATTGTTCCGTCTGCAGACATCCTGCCGATGAGATTACCCTTGAAATCCTTTACAGTGCCATCAGGCGTTACATAGCCAATAACCTTGCCGTCTTTGTCATACGCAAGACGTTTGAAATTTCCGGCGCTACCAAGATTTTCGCCGCTGGATTCAATAATGTTTCCGTTTTTGTCGACAACACCTATTATTTTGCCGCTGCAGTCAATTACGCGCTTTTTATCGTCTATATAGCCGATAAACACGCCTTTGCCGTTAAATGCCAGTTCCCTGACTTCTCCGGCTTTGCCAATCACGCGGTTATTTTTATCTAGAACATTGCCGTCTTTATCAACTTTTCCTAAGATTATACCACCGCATCCCTTTACCGTGCCGTCAGTATCAACATATCCTATAACCTTGCCGTTTTTATCATAGGCGAGCCGGCGGGAAGTTCCTGCTTTGCCGATTATCTTGCCGTTTGTTCCGATAATTTTACCGTCTTTGTCAACAAACCCCAGTAACTTTCCGTCTTTGCCGATGACTCGTCCTTTGTCATCAACTATTCCCATTACCTTGCCGCTTTTATCAAAAGCAAGAGTTGCATAATCGCCGGCACTTCCTATCCTGCGGCCGTTTTTATCTATGATGTCGCCTTTATCATTAACTTTGCCGATAACATTTCCGTCAAAATCAACAACATTGCCGTCATCATCAATATAACCGATGGGTTTGCCATCTTTCCCCAGCGCAACGCGCTTTTTATCCGCCGAATTGCCGGTACGCTCCGTGCTCATGATATTGCCGTTTTTATCAACATTACCGATGTGTTTTCCATTGTGGTCAAAGACCCTCCCCTGTTCGTCAATGTGCCCGATGACTTTTCCGTCCTTATCCAAGGCTAATTTGGCATAAGCGCCGGCTTTACCGATTATTTTCCCGTCTTTACCGACAATATTGCCGTCTTTATCCATTTTGCCAATGGTGTTGCCTTTGAAATCTCTGACTGTTCCGTCTTTATCGACATACCCGATAACATTGCCATCCTTATCGTAAGCCAAACGCCGGCTGGCACCGACTTTCCCGATGACTTTCGGCTTATCGTCTTTTGAAAATTTAACGACCTTGCCGTTTTCATCAACATAACCGATGGCTTTGCCATCTTTGTCATAAACGATTTTCCGGCTCTCACCGTTGGTACCGATTTTTTCTTCAGCCACCCGGTAAACATTGCCGTTTTCATCAACATAACCGACTATATTGCCGTCTTTGTCCACAACGCTGTTATCAGGCATTACGACGCCGAGGACATTGCCGTTTTCATCGACTACAATATTGCCGGAAGATGTTACCTTACCGATAACGTTGCCGTTTTCATCAACAACCTCGCCGTTTTCATTCAGCCGGCCGATTATTTTTTTAGGGTCATTGATGTCCACCACGGTTCCGTCAGGCAGAACCCGGCCGATTATTTTGCCGTTTTCATCATAAACAAATCCGGCCTCCACAGCTTTGCCGATAACTTCGCCTTTACTGTTTACAATCGTTCCGTCCGGAAGAGCCTTGCCGATAACTTCTCCCTGCAAATCGACAACGGTGCCGTCGGTTTTGACATAGCCGATAATGTTGCCGTCTTTGTCATAAGCCAATTTCATATTTTGGGCAACGCCAATAATATTACCGTCAGAATCGACAACCATTCCGTCTTCATTAACGCGGCCGATAATATTGCCATCCCGGTCATGCACATTTCCCGCCTCGTCTATATAGCCGATAATTTCGCCGTTCGGCCCTATTGCCAAGCGATGGGCACCTATACCGTCGCCACCGATGCTGCACCCCGTTGACGCATCGCAGCTCTGGTGCGTGTCCTCCGGATAAACCGCACTTCCCTTTATGCTGACTTCTTCCGATTTTGCACTTGATTTATCCAGCCTGGTTTCATACCAGATTATTTTAAAATTATTCTGTACATTGCCCGGAAGATGCGGCACCCATGTTATCAGAACATTGCAGGTTTCATCTCCGCGCAAATCACGATTACGGCATTTGTCTCGAAACTCAAATCCGTCTTCTGTTTCTTCCACCAACTCGACCCGTTCAATATGGATACTTTCGCTACCGTCGGTTCCAATAGTCAAGACACTCTGATTCTGCGTATCTACACCGAGAATAAATTTGTTCATGTTAATTTGAGCCGGAGTAACCTTAATCGGCTTTTTTCGTTCTGAAACAGGCGTATCCTCCGTATCTATAAACACCGGTTCCGTATCAACAGAAACATCCGGAAGAATATTCTGGTTTTCAACAAAATCAGGAGAGGTTTCTTCCGGGTTATAGTTTTCTTCGTCCGACGAAATTACCAGCAGTCCGAACAGGAAAAAAATGCCGGCAATAATTCCTATTGTGAGGATTATTTTTCTGGTTTTTCTTTCATATTCTTCAAAACGGGTATTTTCGTTCATTGTATTCTGACCACACTGCAAAAGATACCGTTACGCCCAAGCTGGCTACAAATATTATCCCCTTCATCCAATGATTTGACCGGCCCGACGCGAAGATGGAACACTTCTCTTCCCTGGCCATCGGCAGGCGTATCCACCGAATAAAAGGGCTGATATTTTCCTATAGCGGCTGAATAATTTTTGGAAATATCATTCCACAACTTTTCAAGATTATTCACGTCTTCATCCGTTCCCAATTCAATAGAAATATTGCTTTCATCGACATTGGCAAAAGCCTTGCCGTCACGGAATTCTTTCAGCAAAGCTTCCGTTTCTGCGGAAACAACGGCGTTTTTATCAGCGGCATTTTCTTTGGGCGTAATCAGCACCGGGCTTGAATTATTGGACGAATTCCCCACGGCCGGTGTTCCTGCCGCCGGAGTACCCTGAACTTTATCTTTCTGATATGTTATCGAAACATCCTGTTTCCCGTTGTATTCCGGCGTAACAAGTTCTGCACCGCCACCGGCCTTGACGTCATATTGCCCGGACAGAGACGGACGTTGAGCTGTTGTATTATCCTTTTTATTCTGTACCGGAGCAACAACAGGCGTTGCTTTCGGAATAGAATTTAATGCGGAGGCATCGTTTAGCGAAATTTCTCCTGAAGATGACTGCCTGCCAGACCGATTTGTATTGCCGGCCGGGACTTTTTGCCCGCTTATGATGTCTTCATAGCTTAAGCCGCCATTATTTTGTGTCGCATTTTGCGCCCCAGAAAATGAATTATTTTCAAAAAACGCAGCACCGGCTCCTGATGTACCACTATTTCCGGGCGCACTGTTATTTCCCGGCGTACTATTATTTCCCATGGTCGGCCGAGAGGTTCCGCCATTACCGTACACATCCTCATACTGCCCGGTTTCAAGGCCGTTTTCAGGTTTGGAAGCATGCGCCGACTGAAGATCCCACTCGTTCGTTTTGGCATAAACGGTATTTTCCAACCCGTCAGAATCTGCACGACGGAGCTTCAGGCAAACAATCCGTTTTCCGCTGCGCAAAACCATATCTCCCATGCCTTCAACAATAATCAAACGGTTGTTCGGTCCGGCTGTCCGGAAACCTACGGGTGTTTCGGAACGCTCGACAATCAACGTAACAATCGGCCGTTGTACAGCAGTCAGAGCTTTGTCTCCCAAATCAATATATGTGAATATGTTATCACGCCAAACGCGTTCCGGCGCAATAACAATATCATCGGGATTGGGAACATATACTTCAATATCAAACCTGAATTTCGTCGGATCGACAGGAATTTTTTCAATCCAGTCTTCTTTTTGCAAATTACGCGTAAATGTTGCATCCGCACTGGTTCCGTCCTGACTGTAACTGTTGGCGTTTATGTGGCCGCTGCCCGTTCCTGCCCCGATAACCGCAGAGCCGTTGACATTCTGGCGGTTTTTAACAACTTCTATATCAATAATAGCATTAGTAATGCGGTCGGTATTTACCGTTTCGCTTTGAACATAAAAAACATATTTATTACCGGAACGACCAAAAACAATCATATTGGTATCCACTCCGACAAACTGCGACGAATCCGGATAAACCATCAAGCTTGAAGGCCCCTGTATTTCCGCATTAAATGACTGTCCGTCGCCGATATAGACATTCTCAATAACTTCCCAATTCGGAAAATTAATCAGAGTATACATTCCTTCGCGGACTCTGACCGGCAAAACCAACTCCGGTGTCCAATAATATTTGGTATACCCCGGCCGCGTCTGCCCTTCTCCCATGTGCTGCAGAGGATCTTTCCACGCGCTCTGCATCATACCAAGCGATCCGACGCCCCCCAGATAATTTAAATTGGTAGCTGCATAATTCCCCTGGCTTTGATCCGCGTTCTGATCCAGATTATCCTTGGTTACCTGAGCCTCGGCCAAAGTTGCAAGTACCCCCAACGATAAAATTGCCGCTGATAAAATGTTCAATACTTTAGTCATTATGCATACCCTAAACATTCAATTAATTTGTTTTGCGTTCAACCTGTTTATAGTCAAGAACGGTAAATCCCAACGGATTTTTCAGCCTTTCGCCAAATTTAACCCGTTTGGCACGGTATCTTATCTTAACGGAAGCCACCCACACGCTCAAACGGGGCGTTTCATATTCCGGCATCATATCTTCAACCCGAAATTCCACTTGCCACCAAGTTTCACCGTTTACGCCGCCAACCTCGGTTACAGAAGAAATTTTTATATTACGGGTAATATTATGCTTGCGGATAAGCTCAATCGCCGCATCGGCAAATTCCTTACGGAATTTATCATAAACTCCGGTTGTAGACATCTCCTGTATCGTACTGCCTGTCCCCCAGCGCTGCTCCATTTCGTCAACATCATTGACAAACGTATTACGAAGTAGGACATATTCCCTGACAAAAATTTCCGTCAAATATTTATGTTCATAGATATTTTTCACCGGGTGGATAGTATATATCTGATCTTCTTTATTTGAGAAGCTGAACAAATACGGTTCAATCCGATACAGCGGCATTATGGCGAATACGACATACGTCAGAATCAAATTACAACACAGGCTGACGGCAAAGATGATGGCAAAAGCCCGTGCCGTCCACAGATAGCGTTTTTCCGTTGCATTCTCGACAACAATATCTGCATTTCCGGAACGCCGATGCGGGCGTGCCGGACGGGGCTGCGGCGCCGCTTTGGCTCCTCCTCCCTCCAAGAGCAGTTTTTTTGTATTGTCAGAAGAAATCTGTTCAGCCATCAGCCGTACCTCTAATTCAGCTCATTGCCCGGAACCAGTCCGGCAGCGTCTTCGGCAGTTCCACCTCTATACAGGCACATGGGGAAAGCTTAAGTTCGTACACGTCTTTACCTATTCCGACGGGTTCAGGCTCGTAGTAACTGCCGACCAGATTGCAGGCGGCTAAAATTAAGACGGCAAATACCAAAATCAGCGCTTTATACATGGTTTTTCCTCTTTTTAAAATAACCCTTTTATATAATTAGAACTTTTAATTTTAAAAGTCTAACGAGAAAACAAATTGCCGCAACTTATCAACAGGCTAAATTGCACCATGTTTAGTATAGCACGAAAATGTTTAACAATATTTTAAATCTCGATTTCGCTTTGAAAATAACTATAGACGACAAATCCGAGAGGATTTAACAGGCGGCGGTATGCTGTTCTCCGGTTCGGGTCGACATAACCGCGGATATTGGCGGTCCAATACCTTTCGGTAATTGTCGGCGTAACGCTGGACCGGCGGCTCAACCGATCGCTTTTAAACGTATAATCGTAAGTTTTGAACTCAATTTTCCAAGTATTGCTGTTTTCACCGCCGGTTCGTTCAACCGACAGAATTTCCACCGAACGGCTGGAATTGTTTTCTATCATCTCCGCCCGCAGTTTTGGAAACACTTTTTCAAACTCCTTGTAAACCTTATACGTTGACAAGTACGATACAAGACCACCCCAAAGCCAGCGGTTATTCATTTCCCGCTCGTCTTTGATATAGGTGTTTCGCAGTTCGACATATTGTTTCATAAAGTTAATCATCATTTTTTCCCGCGAATCCATCCGGCGGTTAATATGTTCTCTTTTGACAAGCGACTGCGAATCAGACAGTTCAACAAACATCTGCGGGTCAATGACTATTTCCGGAGCCAGTTTTAAAATGGATAATGTGGTACAAACGCCGTAAAGAAGCGAAACAGTGGCCAACATCGCCATCAATCGCGATATCCATTTGTAATAAATCAGCTTTGCCCGACGAACCTCAACAACATCTTCCGTAATGAATGCAGGAGGTTCTTTGCTTTTCCCTTTGTCGGCAATGCGCAAAATCTTTTGATTTATCAAATTGGCCATTGTCTGCTTCTTTACCTCTTAACCTGTGCGGCCCCTCTTAATATACCGGGCAGTAAGCTACTGCCTGGCTCTGATTATCCATTGAGGTTATGCCTTCCTCTTCCGCCGCACGCGAAGCTTCCCAGTTGGCCTTAGCCTCCTTGACGTCTTCGGTTACAGACGCTTTCGTTGCTTTCGGCTGAATATAAGATACTTCATCGGCATCGGCTTCAAAGGCTCCGAAATAATCCTCAATTTCCTGAATGCGCTCTTTAACCCTGTCAGAATCCGTAGCAGAAGCTTCCCCTTTCAGACTATCGAAACCGACATAGGTAACCGTAGTGCCATCGCTGTCTGTTTCGGAATACCCCTGATGGGCTTTGGCAATAGCCTCATCTTTCAGGTCATTCAGTTTGCAGAATATCTGCTCGTAATAGGAACCGCCGGAAGATTGGGCACAATCAACCTCATATTTGTCATCAGCCGCATTTTTCGCCAGACCTCCGTTGTCCATAATATAAGCTGCACACTGTTCTGCAATCTGATCAGCACAGGTACTGTCGCTTTCATCTTCGCAGGCCTCACCGTTGACACTCTCACCGAAGTTATGCAGCTGCGTGCACAAATTCTTCAAAGAATTAACAACGTCTTCCTTATTGTTATCCAACGTCTTCTGTGCATTATGTTCGGCATTCACTGCTTCCAGGAATCCACCGATAACGTTACGCTTAAATGTCGCCAAATCACCGCGCTGGCGTTCAATGCTGTTATCCTGGTTATTTTCATCCAGCAAATAATCATATATATTCTTCAGCATCGGACGATATTTCAAATCACCGTTCAGGAACTGCCCTAATTCGCTGTAATTCGTGTACATCGGTTCGGACGTACTGCCCAGACTTCCCTGCAAGGCTTTTGACTTGCCTTCATCCTTAGCATTGTGGTCCGCAAGCAGGTGCCGGACGCCGTTCTTATGCAGCGCAACTTCCTGACAGGTTTCGGCAACTGCTCCGGCGGGCAACGAACTGCGCCGTTTGAAGCTCATATTGCCGACACCGTCGCCACCACCCTCGTCAATTACCGTACCGCCAAGCTTGCACGGATATACGCCGGCACGTCCGATTATTGCACGGTAGTGTTCTTCTTTGCCACCGATATCCTTATTGTTGATATAGTCTTTTAACTTGTCTTTGCCATAAGACCGTTCAACAAACGTCTGCTGATATTTCGGCGTCGGTTCATTGCGCATATTCGGCGTTGCGAGAAGATATCGCCAGGTTTCCGGCAAATATTCTACAGGTTCAACGCCCTCGGTATTTTTATATTTCCGGTCAACCAGCGTTGAAAGCGACGGCGCGCCGTTTTCCTGCGGAACATCGTCATAGTCCATAGCACTGAAATAGAACACTTCCCTTATCGGCGCCAAATTCAGCAGCGGCCGGTGCGGCGCCATATAATCGCGCCCGTCATTTTCATCAAACTTGAGTTTTTCAGGCTGTTTGCCATATGACGGAACAGTTACAGTATACGCACCGCGAGCAGGCAACCCGGCAAAGAAGTCGTCGTCGGTTATGATACCGGACGGGATACCGAAACTTTCTTCCAGCTTTATGCCGGCAGCATTCAACTCTGACTGATGCTCGGCCTGTTTCAGCTCGTCAATCAGTTTGTAATGGCGTGCAGTTACAGCCTGTCCGCCGTCACCTTCACCATTGCCTGCATAATTTGCATGCTTGTATATGGCTTCATTCGGTGCTACGCCGTCTTCTCCGGTTACGCCCCATTCTTCCATAACAGTCGTGATTTCCTTTACCGCCGAATCAACTTCATCTTTGATAATTTCATCGGCTTTCGGAATATATCCGCCAGCTCCTGCAAGCGCATCAACAGCTTCTTTCATCGCCTGTTTCTTGACTGCCTGAGCTAAACTATCCGGCGTATATGGTTCGTTTTTATCAGGGACTCCCGCATCTGCCATACAGTTGCCACATGCAACCACAAACTTACGAACAACACCGACACTTGACAGCTTCCGCGGATACTGCGACCAGTTGTTTTTGAACCAGCGCTCGTCTATCGTATCATTGACGATTCCCGGCAATTCACCGTCTACAGCCCCTTCGCTGTTTGATGTACCGTTGCCGAACATAACTCTCGCCATCGTCCATTTAAGGTTGTCAAATTTATATTCGTGGCTGTACTCCCTGCAGCCAATTCCCAAGAAACCGTCTTTTTTGCACCAACGGCGGTTATTATTAACCATACGGTCAGGTTCACTGCCGTCATCCTTGGTTTCAAGCTTGTCTTCAAATTCTTTATTGACAGCTTCAATTTCCTGCTGTCCCTGCTCCGCGGCAGCCAGATATTCCTTGGCAAAGCGGGATGCGCGCTCCCTTATCTGTTCGCTAAGGCTGTCAATCTGATCCTGAAGTACATCCAGCATAGACTGCGCACTGTCCATTGTTACCTGAGCCGTTGTTATAGTATTTTCCAACTCGGCGACATTTTTGAAAATATCGTCTTCATCTTCAATATTTTCATACGGGTCATATTGGTTGGACTTGCCGCTGTACGACGCACATTCCTTGTCTTTTTCCGGAGCCTTTTTGCAGATATAGGCAAGTTCTTCTTCCAGTGCCGGAATCTGGCCGATTTTCTGCGCAAGGGTCGGATTTTCATATTTTTCCAAATCTTCACCGGCGCCGGTCAGGATAGAATCCAAATCCTTTTGCAGTTTTTCAGGCTTCGGATCTCTACCGGCAAGACGTTCCTGCAAGGCCGGGATACGGTTGTTTTTCAAATCGTTAATCTGATTTTCAATCGCAGTTACCCTTTGCAGAGAACGCTGACGCTCCTGTACGGCTTCATTTTTGGTATCCGTTGCCTGGCTTAAGCGTTCACTGTGCGATTTGCGCGCTGCAATAGTTGACTTCAGCTGAGCCTTCAGCGACTTCATTTCACTCTCATACTGCGTAACCATACTCTGAAGCCTTTGTTCCACTTCTTTACGCTTTTTCAGAATATCTTCAAAGCGGTCAGAAGCTACTATCCGTCCGGCTGCATGCGTATTGTCAAACAGATGGGTAGTTTGCGAATCCAGACTGCCCGGGCAGGTGCTTTCAAAACTGCCGCCATTTTTCCAGCTGCCAACAACGGCCGGCATATATTTCTGAACAAGGAATTTCGTACTGAAATCCCACGTTCCCGGACATTTGCCGCTTTTGTCTTCCAGCGAAGCCTCATAGGTGGTATTTGCTTTCGGGAAAGCGCAGCCGCCGGAAAGGGATTTTATACGCTGGTCATATTTTATCGGGACCGTCGTCGGTACACACCCTTCCTCTTTGCTTCCCGTAATCCACCCCGTATCATTGCTGCCGCTGATACTGCAGTGCAGCGTCTTGGAGCAGCTATAGGGTTCACCGTCGCTGTTGTAGCAGGTACACATTATGGTCTTGGTACCGGAACAAGATGCGGTATCACCGCTGACACTACATCCTCCGCTGAAATCACCACATTCCTGATTCCAGGCATCTTTTGTTGCATCGGTTGTTAATTTACACGCGGTAACAGCAGGCAACACTTTTTCAATCGGCCCTACTCTGCCATATTTCTCCGCCTGAGTCTTAGCCACGCGATAGGACATCATACCTTCGTCTACGGCTTTGACTATCATCCGCATATTCCGATATTTATTGCGCAAATATTCGGATTGCAGATTTTTCTGGTCGTTCCAGGGTTCAAACTGCAAGGTGCCGTTTTCAGTCAGTTCCATAACGTGATTGTACCCTATGCGCCAGCCTTTTTCGGCCTTTACACGGTTATCCGTCTGGATATCATCGGCCTGCGTTCCATCTATCAGAAAATCGGTATCATTATATTCGCGATTGTTTATAATCTCCTCTCCGGCTTCCTCATAGCCTGATTTTGAGGTTCCGTCTTCAAAATCCATTCTTTCCAACTTTGGATTAAAATCTACTTTAGGATAATCACCTTCTTTTGGTTCCGTATCTGACGTAACTGTATCCAATACGCAGGCAAACATGGTTGAACTGGTTACGGTTTTGCCCGAAGCGTCTTCGTATTGGCAAGGATTGGTTTCATCCAAGCGATACCCGTCTGGGCAGCTTTCATAAAACCCGTCACATTCACTGCTTTTCGTTCCCAATATCGTATCCGTCGTATCTTTCTGGTACTCTTCTATTACAGTACGGGAAAGCCCGGAACGACTGTCATGGTCGTTAGCTTTGACCGGAGCGCTGCCGCCGTACCAGATAGATGCTCCCTGACCATTACTGTAACGGTCAAAGAATCCGGCCGTGCACTGATCGCTCTTTTCCAGAACTTTCAGCATACGCTCATGAATTTCTTTAGCTTTCAAATATTTACGGTACTGAGACTTATATTCGCCAAGCTGAGCCTTTAAGTTATGCAGGTTCATCGCCTGGTTAATCTGCTCGTCAACCGGCTGCAGTTTTCCTAAAATTGCCGTATCGTCCGCATTTTTGAGCTCAGCCTTATCTTCGTTCAGCCCGGGGCAGTTTTTGCCACCGTTTTTGCATTCTTCGCTGCGAATGTAGTCGCCGCCAAGCATCGTTCCTTTAGCATGGGCATAGGTTCGGCTTTCATTATAAGCAAAACGATATCCGTTATCAAGATAATCTTCGGCCGAACTCTGCTGGTCATCAGGATTTATCGGGTCAACCATATCAATCTGCTTAGCGGACATAAACTGAGCTTCCGCCGCCGTCAAGTCTTCTACCATACGCATCAGGCGGTCATATACCGTCGTTACGATATAGGCGTTCATAATTTCGCCGTACTGACCGGGGTTTTCACTATTTTCCGGATCACCTTCGGGTTCGGCCTTTTCCGGCTCGATATAAGCCATCTGCAAACCGAAAAAGACGCAGTGTTCGGCCATTTCTTCCTTAGTATACAGTCCTTTCTGGCAATTATCCAACCGCTCTATGGTCTTTTCTACCAACCCCAAATAATCTTCCGTTACCCTTCCGGTCAGATAGGTTTCCATTATTACATCCTGCTTATATTCAATTGCTTTGTGTTTATATGCCGTCTTCACCGCCGGATAATTGTCCGGATAGTCGCTTTCGGGAGGATAGGTGAAAAACAGCGTATGGAAAGCATTGAAATTTTCTTCTTCATCAAGGCCGCCTTTGCTGATGCCCAATTCGGCATTGTTTTGTAATTTTCCCTTGCCCGGGGTTTTATTTTTACCGCCTTCGCTTTTAAGTTTTTCGGATACAAAAGCAAAAACCTGTCCTTTTTTAAGAACTTCAAGCTTTTGGCTGTTCAGCTCGGACTTAATTGTCTGAAGCTGGCGGTAATAAGCCTTCAGATTGGACACCACCTTATTGGCATTGCCGGGAATATCGACTTCAATGTCCCAAGGCATCGGCGGCAATAAAAAGAATGCATCTGCCTTTTTTACCTCTGCACCCAAGATGACGACACTCAGGAGCAGGCATTGCAGCAATCTTAATTTTTTAACCATTGGTAGTCCTCCCCGTTAACTTTGTAATTTTCTTCCACCGCGGTTACGGCATTGTTTGCCGTATCAGCCTCTTTTACAATCTTATCAACATATTCCTTAGTCAGAATATATTTTTCCAAATCAAAATCCTTATAAGTTCCGTTCGGCGTTTTTACACCGTTCAGATTTAGCAGTTCTCTTGCCGCCATATACTGCAAGCGGGCGCTTTGCAGTTTGGCATACATCAGCAGAGCCTTCATATTTTCTATTCTGGTTGCCGAATAAGACGAAATTGCCTCCAACTCGCCGGTAGCTTTGGGTGTGTTCTTGAACATTTCGTCAATTACTTCGGTTCGCACCGGAATCTCACGCCGCAGTGTTGCCGTTACCTGCAAAAGATGCGCTGCCGTATTGGTCAGCAAGTACTTCCGTTCGCGCGCAACGGCATCAATTTTTGTCTGGTGCATAATGCGCCCTTCATCGCCCGACGCGCTGTCCAACTCTTCCGGATCATAAAAATAACGTTCAATAAATTTTTTATAGTCTTCTTCCGTCGGCGTAAATTGATTGACGATATCCGGATTGCTCTTCATGCTCCATTCAATATCTTCCTCATCCGCCACTTTGCTGACAAAAGTCTCGTCTTCTTTATCAGCATCCAATTCTTTCAGACGGGTCTGATACGATACATACTGCGGGTCTTCCGAAGTTCCGACTTTGGCTTTTTCATTTTCCAGCGTATCGCGCTGGGACTCCAGCGTTATAGCCAAAGTATCCAGTTCTGTACACGCCGCAACCAGTGCATCATATTCCATCTGGGCTGTCATATATTCATCCTGCGCTTTTTCAGCCTCACCGGGAATATGTTTAACGCTTTCATATTTGGCTTTCTTTTGCTGGACTTCCGCCCTTTTCTGGTCGCGCTCGCTTTCTTTTGACGTCTGCAAACTTCTGGTTTCTTTTATACTTTCTTCAACGATGCCGATTTTTTCGTCATAATACAGATTACGCCCTTCTACATAAGCATCCTCCTCTGCCTGAAGCTTATCCTTGTTTTTCTTTTTGGTTCCCTCAACAACTTTTTTCATTTTTTCCTGAACCAGTTTTTTACCGTTTTCGGTCGCATATTCTTTAGCCAGTCCGAAAAGTTCCTCCTTATTGAAGCCCTGCGATGTCATCTGTTTTGCCTGAGAAACATGCGTCGTTATCTGCGTTGAGGCATCGGCAAGCTTGCCAGCCCATTCGCTGATTTTTGCTGCCAGCGTCGGCGCATCAATAATCAATGCCTCTGCCGGGACAGGCCTGAATGCCAGCGAAAAAATTAATGCGGTTGCAATTAACAGTCTTTTCATGCCAGCACCTCCCCTATTCATCCGCTTCTCTGGTTTGACGCGTCAGTTCAGCCGTTGCTCCCGCGCTCGCCATATATGCGCGAAGCTCCAAAATCCGGTTCAAACGCTGTTGCGTCGCGATAGCTACGATATTTTGCGCATTTAGAATTTCATCAATATTATTCTTTTTGAATTCAACCTGATACAGAGAACCGTCTTCGACGAGTATGCTCTGTCGTGCCGAAACGCCCTTGGCAAACAGAAGCGCCGCATCATCTGCTACGACGGCATTAATCAAACGGCGGTTTTTACTGGTCTTTTCAATATCATCCCCCTGGCCGCGCTGGTAAATATAGCTGGTTTCAACCGTTTGCGCCAAGCTTTTGTCGCTTTTTTTCTTCAAATCGCCTTTTTTCAGCTCTTCGGCGCCCGGCATAACCCTAATCTCCTTCATGCTTTTTACATAACTTTCCGAATCTTTGGCAAAAGCCTCCAAAGCTTTCGGATCACATTGTTTCGGGTTTTTGTAACAGCTGCTTGCCAAGTCAAACCCCTGCCGCGCCCTCTTTTCTATATCGCGCAGCTTTTTAGTATATTGCTGAACCTTATTTTCTACATCCTTATACAATTCCAGCGCCGACTGCACTTTTGCCATTATGTCAAAAATTGCATACGCTTCTCTCGTATACACGAACAAAGAAAGGAACAGGGCTATACACAGTTTCTTTTTCATCAGCCTTCTCCACCCGTGGTTTTGCCAAAATAGTTATAATCAAACGTTGCCAGATCTTTTAAAATTTCTGTCTGCTGATTTTGGGCATCCGCATCTACTATGCTTAAAATTTGCTGTGTCGAATAGTAGTTTATCTGAGCTCCGGCAGCATAGTCGTCTTTGGTTGTCGTACTTTCCTTCAATCCATCCTGCATACTGACAATGTTTTTATCCTTGTCCGGATCAGGCAATTTTTTAGGATCAACATAGTCCAAACTTGACTTATAGTTATTTACCACCGCCAGTGTCAGATTATTAAATGCAGAATCGTTATAGGCTTTAGTCTGTTTATCGCGCCATTCTCTTTTGGCGGCTTCGGTATCTGCCCCTATAGCAGAACCATTGCTCGTCCCTTTGCTGGCGGCTTCGGCATATTTAAACAGACAGTCGGCCAAATTCTTTTCTTTCTGGGCAATAGATGCCGTATCGGTTTTATTTATTTCCGAAACGGAAATATCTTTGGCACGCAGACCGCAGATTGACAAGATTACATTTGAAAAAACGGCTTTTCCTTTTACTGCCTTATTTTCATTGGCATCCAAGTCATCGTTTTGCATTGTTCCCCAGTTCCTTTTAGTCGCCTCGACAAACTCGGAATCGCGCCCGTCCAAAAAAAGCGTCGTTCCGCGTTCAAAATCCTGAGCCATGGCCTTAGCGCGATTCAATGCGTCAATACGGCGAATTTCGCTCCATAGTTTGGGCGATTCAATATCGGTCATCCCCATTAAGGCAAAACCGTTACGCGTATTGTCAACATCTTTCAGGGTTTTGCGCAAGACATACAATGTCCCTTTATTGCTGTCATCGTCCGGTTCCAAACTCCCCCAAGTCGCAGAAAATTGTTTGGCCTTGCTTAAACTGACAATATTTGCAATGCTATAATCTTCGATGATGTGTTTGTAAACGCCGTTTTTCTGATAATCCTTATACAGTTCTTCTTTGAATGCATTCGGATACAGGTCTTTTTCAGTTTTGGCCTTTACAACGCAGGTTCTTAATTTTCCGGGATTTTCTTCTACGTCGGCAACATCCAAATTATCACATGCCAGTTCTTTAGACAGCAAAAAACTTTTATCGCCATCTTCGGCATAAACCCCCTTCAGAAAAAAAGACAAGTTTTCCGAGTGAAAGCTGAAAGCATATACTTTACCAGACCGTACAAACTTTTTTTGCATTTGCGGCCCTAAAAAAGACATCTGCTCACTGCCGTCTGAATAATCTCCTGAATTGCTGATGCTGTTCATCATATTTTCTTCAAGCGCGTCAATCTTATCTGCAATTTCCTGCGCATTTGCAACTAACCCGTCGATAACGCCTTGATCTATTCCGGCATCAAGGGAAGCTACGCTGTTTTTAAAATCCTCGCCGGCCTGATTTAAAGCTTCGCGGTCGGTTTTTCCCGCGTAATAATCGCTGACAGCCTGACTGTAGCTGTCAAATGCCGCTGCGACTTTTTCACTGTACTGTTCGTTATAGTCCGCCTTAGCGGAAGCGATGATGTCTGACGAAGTATCCTTTAATCCGTCAATATCATTTTTGATATTTCCAGCTTCCTGCTTGAATCCGGCGCGCTCTTCATCACTCAGCCCATCATACCCGTTGACGCTGTCTACAAGCATATCCAGCGCCTGATTGGCGGTGTCGAGTGATTCATTGATAGCTTTATCGGCTTCATCAAATGTCTTGTTAACATTTTCCCTTACGGTCTCTGATTCTTTTTTGGCTTCATCAACAACCGTCTGGACATCTTCTTCAGGAGCTCCCGAATCAACTTGTTCGTTTACGCTGTCAACCGTTGTTTCCGCATTTTCATTTTCGGCCGTACCGGCGCCGTTAAGCTCCTTGTTGACATCATCAACAATGCCCGACACATTATCAGTCGTTTCTTCAATATTATCGGTAATCGTGCTTACGCTGTCTTTAATATTGGTTATTGTCCCTTTTAAATCAGCTGCATATTTTTTAACCGAAGCAACCTGATCTCCAATTGTTTTAATCGTATTGGTTACATTATCCAACTGACTTTTGGCGTTGGTAATCCGGTTTAGCCCGGTACTGATGCTGTTTGTAAAGGAAACTATTTCTGTCAAATCGATTACAGGCCACACGAACGCATATACCGGGCGCACTGCAATAAGAAAGCTGCAGATTACAGCCATTACTGCAATTTTTCCGTTTACTGTTTTCCTACTCATTTCGTGTCCTCCCTAATAATCTTTGGTTCATAGGCCTGCGAGCAAATCCATTCTAAGCGAAATTTTATTGATATACTCTTAATTTTCCGTTTCTTTTGTTCAATTTACGGTTTCTTTCCCTTTCTTTTCCGTTTTTTTGATTTCTGCTGCCATAGCGGCAAACTCCGATTTCAGAATCTCCGCCTCTTTGTTTAATTCTGCTATAATCCCTTTATCGGGAGCAACATTCAACAGTGCCGCATCCTCTTTTAATTTCTCTCCGGCTGAAATAACTTCTTCCCGTGATGCATCCCCCCGCAAATATCGCTCTATAACTTTTTCATAATTATCAATGCCGTCGGCAATTTTATTTTGATACTCCAGATTATATTCTTCTTTTGCGCTCTCTGCCACGGCAATCATCCTGTCCGCCAACCGCTGCTGCCGAACCTGCAGTTCTCCTATTTTTTTCTCCAGCACCTCTTTGTCCTGTTTATCCAACCGGTCAGTATCTCTAACAGCCTGAGCCAATTTTTCCAGAGCCAAACGGCTTTCTTCAGTCGTTTTATTCAGGGCGCTGACTGATGCATCCATAACATCATTAAGCTGTTCTGCCATTTTTTTATTCTCATCTCTGGCCATGGCAAAACCTGCCTTTATTTCTTCCCGCAATGCGGCCATGCCATTTACATCGGGGATTTCTTCTTCCTCCTCCTCTTCCTCTACGGCTTCAGGCTGCGAGGAAACAGGGGCAGAGGAACCCGATATTCCCTGACTGCCGGATTTTTCCGTATCTGTATTCGGCTTCTGTGTCTTTTCCTGAGCTTTATTCAGCAAATCTTCCGCATCTTTGCCGGTCTTTTGTGCCGTATCAATTCCCGATGTTGCTTTATCAGCCATACCGTCAGCCTGATTCAAAGCGCCCTGCGTTTGCTCAACAACATTATTTACCAATCCGCTTTGCACATTATTTACCTTGTCAATAACGTCGGTAACGCCGTTTTGAATATCTATGTTTGTTCCAAGATTATCATTGACAATTCCAGCGCTTTCATTGGCGATGTCCGCAATATCATCCAAATTATTACGCAAATCCTGACTAAACTGAGAAATGGTATCTATACTGTCGCCAATCGCTTTCAGACTGTTTTTTAATTCAGTCAGCTGAGATTTGGTCTGGGACAATGAATCCAGAGAGGTTGTTACATTTGAAACAATCGGAATTATCTCGCCAAAATCCAATACGGGCCAAAACGCGTAAGCCGGCTTGTTTATTAAAAACGAGGCGCAACAAAGGATAATAGCTGTATGCCGCTTACATTTCCCCATAATTTTCCTCCCTGTCAAATAATACGTTTGTTGAGTGATATGATACCATATTTTTTATTTTTTGTCAACAAAATTATGCCCCCATGCCATCCAGATACTTGGTTACGAATCCGTCTTCGCCGAATTCTTTGACCAGACTTTCCACCAGCAAAACGTTTTTAATGCCGGAATTATAAAGTTTCAGATAAGGTCCGAGACCGCTTAAGTTGACATCAAGAATGACTGACTCACCCTCACCGTTTTCTCCGGCATCCGGGCGTTTTAACAGAATAGCATACGGACAGTCGCGGTACGACCTGCCGCTGATGAAATCATACTCGCTGTCGGTCAGGTTCCATTTGGCATAAGATTCCGGCGTCGCCTGCGTATTACGGAAGAAAATCATCGTCTTGCACTGGCCGCGGACGGCATCTCCGACACCCAGCTCGTCAACGATGTTCGGCTGTTGGAACGCACAAAGATACGCCTGGCGTTTTTTACGCCCTTCCTGAAGCCCTTTAATGAAATTATCACGAAACATTTCGTGTTTTAACATCGGCGCCGTTTCATCAATCATAATCAGAGCCGGAGCGCCGGTTTCGGTACTTTCGGACTGAATACGATGCATAATGTAACTGATGGATGCGGCTGCCAGCGTATCATCATCAAAAATTTCCGTAAAATCAAATGCGACAAAGCGGTTGGAGCTTAAATCAAGGCTGTCATGTTCGGCATTAAAAATGTTGCCGTACTGGTCAGGATTTATCCAGCGGTATAATTCGCGCCGCATCGTACCGGTCGGGGAGAAACAGCTCTTATACAGGTTTTTCAAAACCCTTTCTTCAGGACGAAGATAGTCAAACGCCGTTGTTACGGCACGAGCCGCTTCCCGTTCGGACAATGCGTCGTTCGCCATTGTTATCGCCTTAAGCCAGTTGCGGAGAAAAGCGCGGTTACTCATCGTATCACGGGAATCAAACGGATTAAGCGATACGTTCTTGCGTTCACCGCTGAAGCCGACATAGGCGCCCTGCACCATGTGAGTAAATATTTCTGCACCCCGGTGGCGGTCAAAGAAATATACTTTCAAATCGCCGTGCCGCATTGCCTGTCCGGCCAAAAACGTCAACAATGTCGTCTTACCTTGTCCGGTCGGACCGACAATACAACAGTGCGCCACAGCCGACTCAGCAGCGGAAATATGGAACTGAAACCGATACGGAGACCCGCTCATTGTGCGGAAAACGGTAATAGCACCCTCGCCCCAGTCACTGCGCGGAAGGCCGGTCGACAACTGTTCGAAAGACACGGCAAGCGACACTATACGCGACAGGTAAAAATAGGTTCTGCCACAGGTGTCATACCCCGGAAACTGATTGAAAAACGTTGCCTGGGCAATCCAGTTCTCGCGAACCGGCGTTACGCTGAACAACCGGCAGATACGCTGGACTTCACTCTCGCCGAATTCAATTTCTTTCATCGTATCGCCTTTTAAGATGAAGCTCATTGAATATTCGACAAGCGACTGGTGGTCAGCATCGCTGTCTTCTATCGCGGCCAGCGCTTCACTGTACTGCGCAACAACATCCGAGGAAAAGCTGGTTACCTCAGCCATTTTCTGCTGCTGAACCAAAATCATACGGGCTTTGGGCTTAAACAGCGGATGAATATTGTGAAGAACCGTCATCTCGCAATCAATCGCCAGCAGCGACGAAATCATACTTTCGTCCATATAGTCGCCGGAGTTCCTTATCCCCATGGTGAGGGCAAATTTTTCCTTGCCGCCGGAGAAAAACTTGATAACCCCTTCTTCGCCGGTGAAATGAATTCCGTCGGCGGTCAACAGCTCCTTTAATTGAAACCCCTGCGCCCCGCGAGCTTTCGGCGCAGGTTTGCTAATCGGATTCAGCACCCGGACAAACGGATATACGGGACTCATCTCCGCCGGGCTTTCGTCGTCTTCATACATAACTTTGATACCGTAATCATTCAGATTGGCAACGACGGATTGCGAAGCATAGTTTAAATCTTTGACAGCGTCTTTTTTGTCTTCTATCGACAAGATGATATAATGGTCATTTTTATAAACGCGGCTCAGATTTTCGCGCCAGGTATCATCAACAATTTTCAGCCATTTATTACCGAAGTCAGCCTTGTTTTTTTCCATCGGCACCCGATCTCTGATGGTAATTACCCGACAGGTAATCTGCAAATCCGCCATATTATCCAGCCAAGACTTGCGTGCTTCAAACATGGACAATACAGTTTCTTCACGCGCCGAAGTCAAATCCACCCCTTCAACCTTAAATACGCGGACATACGATCCGTTGCTACAACGCAGGGTCGAACCGTCCGACAGCAAGCTGTCAAACGGCAAAAAGTCAGCCACGCGGGACTCGCTCGGCTGCGGCAGTACCCAAGTTCCCATTTTGGAAACCAGGGAGACCGCTATAGCGGCGGCAGCGATAATGCCAAAGGTCGCAACAAAGGCATCCGCGCTTTGAAGCCCGGCCATAAAAAGCGTATAAAAGTCAAAATCAAGGTTCAAATTTGTGCCCTTTCACTTTGTATAAATTCTGCGGTACAACATTAGTCTGGCCGAAAGCCTGTATCATACCCGACAAGTGGGGGTCTTTTGCCCCGAGGGCAACAACAATCAAATGTCCCAAAACAATACTGACCAAAAATACCAAGGGATTGATATCACCCATTCCGATAGCCATAAACATAAAGGGTATCTGCAAACCGGCATTCAGCGCCGTCGGCAGAACAGGCCCCCAAAACAATTTGGGCGGATTAGCCACTGCTTTCAGGATAACATCTTTCATAAGCCAGCTCCCTGTTGAATCTCTCTTTTAATTCTAAGCCGATAAATCTTACAAAATTATTAAATTCAACTATTTTTTATTATGGCAATAAGATTAAACGGCTGACAAAATTCAGCTTCCGAGACTGCTGCGCGGAACCGCATTCATATACGTATCATTAAATTCAGATTTCAAATTGGCATGACTGCCGCTGAAATAATCAATAACAGCTCCCGTTGCCGATAACATAAACAAACTGATAAAAATGTATCCCAAATGTTTGAAATTGATTTTACCGCTGATGGCCAGGAAGGTAAACATCACAATACCAAAGCAGGATATGGCATAGGCAAAAACACGCAACTGGGAAGCAAATGTCGCCGTTTTCTGCCGCAACGTTTCAAATACGCCCGAAGCAGCTTCTGCTTCTCCACAAAAAGAAACGACAGAAACAGCGCATACGGCAAACAAAAAGGCTATTTTCATATTTCTGTTCATCGTTCCCTCCTAATTTCCCAAAGCGATATCTTCGGCTATAGATTCAGCCCCGTCCGGAGCAAACATGGAAACAAATCCCGCGCACAAACTGATAACAACCAGCCCCAGAATAATCGCAGTCAACCATTTCCAGTTGATATTTCCGAAAAAGCCGCCGATACAAACGGCAATAATGCCGACGGCGGATGCAGGATAAATAATCTCGCGCAGCCCAGTAAATATTTCCCGCCCCGAAGCTATAAGCCCGCCAAACGCTCCGTCAGCAAATGCAGGCACAGGCGCCAGCAGAATTGCGGCACCCAATACCATAACAAAGAATCCGTATTTGCGTCCAAGTCCAAACATTACGAGACCTCCCTCCCGATTATTGTATTTATTATAACATAATTATAAGAAAATAGCCAGCAAAAACGTATCTCTCCTTTTCCTCCTATCTTTATGTTTTTACGCTATTTTGCTGTTTTGTAACAAAAATTTCACACTTAAATCAGGCGCACCGCGAACAGGCACGATGCTTTACAGACAAAACCAACAGATTGTGTGGAAAACGGCACCTTGCGGATAAAAATGACGATTGACAGGGAAAACGATACCCTACGGACAATACCGATAAATTATGAATAAGACGTCCCGTGGATAAGGCCGGCATATTACGGATAAAAAAAGCGCCGCAAAGCGACGCTCTTTTCTTTTTTATTTGTTAGTTGCCGATTACAAGCCGTCAGCAGACTGGCTGAACGTATCACCCGTCTGACCAGCGTTAATGTTACCGCCGGTTGCGTAGTTTACGATTGCACCAGCCGCAGCCAGAATAGCCAGACCAACTGCAAGACCAGCAAACCATGTCCATTTTACCTTACCGAAAATAGCTTGGAACGCAATACCAATCAAACCAAACGCACCAACTACGAAAATAATGGTTTTAATGTGCTGGAACAGAACCAGAGCTTTTTTCATACCGGTTTCCATAACGCTTTCAGCGTACGATGCATCGGCAAGCACAGCCGTGAATACAAGTGCCAAAGAGCACAGTACCAACATCTTTTTCAGATTTTTCATATCAGTTCTCCTAAATTCATTATACATATTTACTTTACCTCAATTTTGAAAAAAATTCAAGTTTTTTAAGCCTCTTGAAAATATAATCAACCTATTGTTTTTTAATAATTTTCATCTTCTGTAACAAAAATTTCACACTCCCGGCGAGCCAATTATCCGGCTTTTGTTTTGTGCAAATGCATAAACACATGATTTTGTTGTTATTAGTTATGCAAATATACTTGCTAAAGATTCTATTTAATGTTTAAAATATGGTTAATATTTCGAATGCAGCCGATTATATTGTGAATTTTGGGGAATATTTTACCTATGAGAGGTATGAAAAGTTTTGTTTTAGGCTTCAGCCTGTCGTTATTTAGCATGTCCGTAGGCGGGCAGCTATATTCGTCAGCGGCTGGCAAAACGCACCTTCCCCTTCAGACGGACATTAAAATTGATTTATTTAAAACAAAAGAAGATGCCATTAACAAGGCCGCATCCGATATTTTGACCAAAGTACAGAAGCAGACTATTACCACTTCTGCGATTTCCGGCCTAACGGAGAAACCTTCAGCTTCTGCCCCCGACAAAGCAGACTCTTTCCGTTTCCTTTCCGAAAAAGAATTACCCGAGACAGAAACCGCTGAGATAGCTTACGCACCGCAAGATATTAACGGCATTGAAGACGACGAGATATTAAGCGTTAATATTGACGGTTCAATACCGATTGAATTTGAAAATACAGACAAACAGAACCTAAATGCGGAAATTGCTCAAAGCGAAGATGAGAATAAGGTTGCCATGCTGCCGACATCCACATTATCCGACAGCGAAGATTTTATCCCCGATACGCCCTGGGTGGTCGCCAAAGGGAGCAAACACATAAAAAACAAAAAGCTGCTGGAAAAATATCAAGACCAGCAACCGCAAGACCTCTTTACCGACAACTTCAAGCAAGCCGCGAACGAAGATCAGGAAATCTCCTATAAGGTTGCTGAGAAAATTAAACAAAGCATCATTTTCCCCATACCGGACGAAATATTAAATGATGAAAACCTCACACCCACATTTATTAAAGGCAACAGAAAGACCGGCACTCCCGCCAAAGGACGTCAGGATACACCCTCACAAGCGAAAGAGGCCAAGCCAGCACTTCCGGAAGAGAGCGTGAAAATTCTCCCCAAAGTTTCGACTGTCGCGCAGAAAAAAGATGAATCAAAAGGATTTCTCAACAGCATATCCTCATGGTTCTCAGACAAGCAGCCAACAGACACCGCAGCAAAGCCAAAATCCAAAACCGCACCGGCATACAGCAGCCAGGGCGCCGGCAAGGCTGAAGAAACCATAAACTCCAATGATGCTCTGGTCAGCTTTTATGAAACCATTCAGGAGACAAAACAGGAGCAAGCCAAAAACAAAATTATCCCCTCTGAGCTAAAACTCTCGTTCCAGCCGGACAGAGCGGAAATTTCAGGCCAGACCCTGCGTTGGTTGAAAGCTTTTTCCGAAAAAGCAAAGGAAGAGAAGACATATTTGCAAATCAGACTGGACGCGACAGCGCCGATTGAGTTGCAAAGGAAAAGACTGAATCTTCTCTACACTATTTTTATGAACAACGGCGTAGATTTTTCAAAAGTCGATACCGTCTTTTCGTTAACCGAGCCAAATGCTTTTATCATAAGGACTTTGCAACTTAAACAGAATTTGCCTTAAGCGTTTTACCACAAATAAACGTCTTATAAATAAAGCGTTAAGCTTGATTAATTAAATTTTAATATTTATGGTTGATTGAGATTGGATTTAAAGATAGGTCAAAACATGAAAAAGAATTTTTTATTACCGTTTTGTTTAGTCTGCATTTGCGGCGTGTCCGCCTGCGGTTCCTTCTCCGGCAGCAACGGGCAGACAGATACGTTGACAGCCGAAGAAGCGCCGGTTATTGATGCAACAATCAACCCTTATGATCGCTGCGGCGTTAACGGCATCAGCTGCAATGATACGGCGTTGGTAAATTATACAAAAACGGAAGCTGATTACAGAGCTTACGGCGAGCGTACCAAAAGAGACCATCTTTACACCCAGTCGTCTGCGGGCAATAATCTGACGGCAACGATTCAGCCGGGGATTGAAGAAGATATTGTTACCAAGCCCGTAACGGTCGGCGACACGGTCAGAAGAAACAGCAACCGTAAATATACGGTGGACGACGGCATTTTCAGCGAAACAGGAACATTAAATCTGGAGACGAATCCGGCAGACTACGCTCCGGCCGCTTCCCAAACTGCCGAAAAAGCTCAGAAGTCTCAAAATTCTCAGAAGCCTTTAAAGGTTGAACCTAAGCCGATAAAAACAGCCAGCGGGAAAGTTGTTATCCGTAAGCCTGCAGGTACCCCTAAAAATGAAATCGGACACGCTGACAACATTGAATTGAAAGAAACAAAGAAAAGTATTATAAATGACGGTTCGACTTACGAAATTGTCTGCGAAGAAGAATGCGACGACATTATGGATGACGACGTTATCACTTCGGAATTTACGGAAGAATCTTTTGACATTGCCGATTATATTGACGATGAAAATATTGAGTTTACCGATGTCGGCAGCAAAAAAGAATTGCTGGCAGATGTTGACATTAATGAAATTCAGGTCGGCGACGATACGGTTCTGACTTGGGAAGCCGAAGAAGGCGAGAATTTGCGCGAATTGCTGACAAAATGGAGTGCCATGTCCGGTTGGAAACTGCTTTGGAACACAAACCGCAATTATATTTTAAGCGCAGGCGTTATGTTCAAAGGGAAATTTGCAGACGTCAGTTCGGCTTTAATCAGAGCATTTGCAAGAGCCAGACCGGCACCAATTGCAACATATTATAAAGGCAACCGCGTTATAGTTATAGAAACAATGGAGAATGAGAATGCATACTAACAGAAAATATTTGACAGGATTTGCCGGCATTTTGCTTATGGGCGTAGCCTCTTGTTCTCTGCCGACCGACTATGATGCAGCAATAGAAAGAGATGTGGACGCAACTATAAAATATAAAGAAGATGCAAAAGCTCCGCAAACAGTTGCCGATACAGATGTTATCCGTATTAAAGACGATATTTGGCTGGGTGATACGAGCGAGATAGAATATGAAGGCGACAAACCTCTGCCCGGTTATCTGGAAGCTGCTGACGGTGTTACTCTGGTCAGCAACCGTCCTATAACATTATATGAAATCGGCAATATGATCAGCCAGATTACATCAATTAAAATCAGGTTTGCTCCGCAAATTGAAGGCGCGGCTAAAGCTGCCGCAGACAAGAATGCTCCGACGGTATCAAAAGTCGGCTCAAAATGGTCTGACACATCAAGAATGCTTGTTTCCTACAAAGGCTCCTTAAGCGGATTGCTGGATGAAGTCTGCTCTCATTTCGGCGTTTGGTGGAAATATGAACACGGAGAGATATATATTTATAAATATACCACTAAAACGTTTACGCTCTATACGCTGCCGACAAAACCGTCTATGACTTCCAGCGTCAGCAGTTCTTCGGGCGGCGGCAGCATTACCAGCGGCATTTCAAACATTGACTTGTGGGCGAATATCGTTACGGCCGTAAAATCAATGCTTGGCGCAGGTTCCAGCCTGGTTACGGATCCGATGAACGGTACATTGACAATTACGGCAACGCCGACTGAAATCAAAAAGGTTTCAAAATTTGTCAATGAACAGAATATAAGATTGTCCCGCCAAGTTGCCATCAGCGTCAAAGTGTTGCAGGTTGAGGTTGACGAATCGAGAGGATTCGGCTTTGATTTGGATGCCGCATTTAAGGACAGAACGGCTTCCGGCGGCAACATTACGCTGGGTGACAACAACTTCGGTCCTACAGGGCTGGTTGACGGAAACAGCGGTATGTCAATGAAGATTTTAAGCGGCGACGTTACTGTCAATGCCGCTATTCAGGCATTGTCAACACAGGGCGTAACAACGCTGGTTACAAGCGGCACGGTTACGACAATGAACAACAAGCCGGCACCAATTCAGGTAGTTAAAACGCAGAATTATATTTCTGAATATACCAAAACGAACAATGGTACCGTCGGCGGCGAAGCCAGTTATGACGTTACGGTTGAAACGGAAGAAATTGAAACCGGTTTCACGCTTGATGTTTTGCCGAGAATTATGGATCACGGCCGGTTGATGATGCTGTTCAGCCTGAACCTTTCTGATTTGCTTGATTTGGAAAACGTCAACCTCGACAGTTCTGAAGAATCCGGATACATTCAAAACCCGATTATTGAAGAACGAGGATTTTCGCAGGAAGTCGCCCTAAAATCCGGCGAAACGTTAGTCCTTTCCGGTTATGAAAGAGTTGAAACATCCAGCGACAAGGCAGGTTTGGGACCGGTCAACAACAATATTTTAGGCGGTCATGAAAAAGTTGAAAAGACGCGCAGTATTGTAGTCATCTTGCTGACCCCGGTTGTTTTGGAATCACCGTTGATGCCTGAGTCGCGTATGAAATTTTAAGGGAGAGAGCCGTGGCTGAAGAAGAGGATAGCGCATTAGATTTATCTGCTGAACCTTCCCGGGAAAACAGCAAAGAGTGGGCGTCAAGCTTTACGGTTGACGGCATACAGTATGCTGCAAGCATTTTCTGGGAAAGCCTGCAAAACGTTGATGCCCCTTTTCTTGATGCGAAGGAGGCTGCCGAAAATGTTTTGGTCGGGGCAGATTTGTTTTGCGTCAAGCACGGCAAATCCCCTCAGCTTGGATTGGCAGTTTCTTCCCAGGGCTTTAAGAAAGGAATGAACGTTGCCGCGGTAACCGCGGTTACGTCTATGAGCGATGCAAGTTCCCTTTTGGCTGTTTTTAAAGTGGATGCCGGCTATTGGTATCTTTGCGTCAGAAACGACGTTATTTTGTCCGACGGCGATGTTTTGTTCGTCAAAGAAGAGGACGCCAAAGAGCAATTTATGTCGATGCTTTCTGTCCCTGACTGGTCAAAGAAAATTGCTCCAGCCGAATGGGGAATCGACGAAACCGAACAGAAAGACATTTCTGAGGTATTTTCGCAAGGTTTGGACGTCCAACTGGAAAAGATTAACGCCTTGCGCGGCGCAGAGCTGGCGATTGTCGTCGTCCTTTCTATTGCAGCCGGTGCATGGCTTGTTATGTTTATTGCCAATACTTTTTTTGCAACGAAAACACAAGAAAACAAAGTCGTTACCAGAAGGGCTAAGAAAAAAGTCGTCAAAGAAGTGGAAAAAATCGTTCCTGCGCCGTGGGAATCCATGGTTGATACAACCTGGCTGCTGGACAATTGTCGTAACAGCATTCAGTCGTTGGTAGCCATATCGACTCCGGGATGGAAGAACGGCGGCGTTACCTGTTCGGCGTCCGGGGTCGTTACTTCATGGAAAAGAGAATTCGGAAGATTGTCATGGATTGAAATGTCTTTATCCTATTCCGGCATGACCTTTACCAATAAATCAATAGACGACAGGGGCAATACCGTTACGATATCAATGCCGTTTCAGTCTGTTAAGAAGGTTAATTCGATTCCGAAAAAAACGATATCCGAGCTAAGAAATATGATAAACGACCTGTTTCAGACTCTGAATATGAGCATTTCTTTATCTAACGGAAAAGTAAAAGCCGGCAACAAGGTATATAATTTTTTAAACTTTAGAATTAATTCGAAGTATGATCCCGAAATTTGGAAGCCGATGTTAACAAAATTTTCAGGACTTAAGGTTAATAATATACGTTATAATAACGGCGTATGGAATTATGAGGGGACAATTTATGTTCAGTAAAAGCAAAAACAGATTTTTAGGGCTGGCAGTGTCAATAGCTTTTGCAAGTGCTGCGCAGGTACACACCGTAGATGCGGCCGTTGCTTCGATTAACGAAGCCAACCTGCCTATCAACGTTTCCAATCAGGAAACGGCTAAAGCCGTGTCTGAACAGAATAAGCCCGCCAATGCACTGGTTTCCCCGTCCAGAGCCAAAGCTGTTGCAAATACCGCCGTACAAGCCGGTTCTGCCGGACAAAACAATTCAGTTTCTGCCGCCGGAAATACGGCAGATGCAAAAGTTTCCGGCAATTCCGATGCAAATGCGCCTGTTTCTCCAGCACAAAATAACGCTGCCGTTTCTTCTGCGGCAAAAAATACTTCTGCTGCACAGCCAGCAGTGCAGGCTCCTTTGCCTCAGCAAAATCAGGCACAGGCAAAAGAAGATTTTAATTTTGACCTGAAAATGAAGTCAATTAATGCCCCGACCCAGCAGAATGCCAATAATGCAGCGCCAGCGTCCAAGACTGGAGGAGCATCTATCAATGATGCCGATTTGCCGAAAGATATCCAATATAAAGCAAATCCAGTTGAAGCTTTGGGAAACAGCGTATTGTCGCAAATGGACAGCGATTTGTTTTCCCAAATGTCTGAAATTGAAAAAAGTACGACATTGTTAACGCTTGAATTGCGGCGGGAAAAAATCCGCAATGAAATTGAAGCACAAAAGGCTATACGGCAAAAGAATATTGATGATCTTGCCCGCCAAAAAGAAGAACAGCGCCTTCAGGACTTGGAACGGCAAAAAAAGATTGAAGCACAGGTTCTTCAGGAAAAGCAGGCATTACTGGACAAAGAACAGCTGTTTGAGGTTTTGAAGCAAAGAAAGCTGCTGAACGCCTATATGAACCAAATGCTGGTCAACCAACAGGAATGGCTGAAAGAGAAAGAAAACCTTTATGCGCAGATTTCTGCGATGGAGGAAGAAAAGAAAGAACTTATTGAACTTTTTAAGCAGAGAATCAATAAAGTTTTGGAAGCTTCGGCAAAAAATATTCAGGTTGCAGAAGCAGCACGAGCTAATTTTGAGCGAATCGTCAAAAATTTGAAAGCAAGAAACGAACAACTGCGCAAAAGGGTTGAGGCTGATGCACAAATTATAAAAAATGCCAAGAACAGCCTTTATCTGAAGTCGCAATCAATTGAGGAATTAAAGGATAAAAATGCCGCAAATGCTGCCGTGCTTGCAGCCAATGCCGCGGCTACTTCTGCAATCAGTTCCGAAACGGAAGAGCCGACTGAGGAAGAGGCTCCCGAAAAGCTGAGTTCAAAATATGCCATTCTCGGCATCAGCGGAAGAGCAGGAAATATGACTGTTGATGTTATTGATATTGACGGACAGCCATTGTCATTAAAGGTCGGCTCACCTCTGCCGTCCGGACATATTCTCAGCGAAATAGGCTCTGATTATGCAAAATTCAGCAGAGATGGCAGCGATGACTATTTATATGTCGGCAGAAGCATTGACGGTTATGTCCCAACCTTGGGGCTGACTGATGAAAAGAGCAAAAAATAAGCCTCTGACACCGTATTGAATTATTGTTTATGGATATTTGAAAATGGCGGAAGAAGTAAAAAAAGACGAAAAAGAACTTGAGAAGAAAACTGCGGAATCGAATTTTGAAGAAGAAGATTCCGGAGCTTCTCAGGTCAAAAAAGTTAATTTATTTGACCAGCTGTTTGCAAATAATAACAAATTGCTGACGGTTAATGGTTCTGAATTTGCGATATCCAATGAAACGCGCCGCTTATTAGCTTTGTTTTCTGACGGGACTTATCTGGTATCGAAAGACAACCGTTTTGACGGCGCGGTATATAACTTTGAAGCAAATGTTAAAAGAAGAAAAATTCCGATTAAAGCGCCGCGCTATGTTACCCTAAATGAAATTGCGGCAATTTATGCATATGCAGAACGCGGTGCAGGTACTGTTGATGTATCTGCAGAAGAAGCCGAAGATATGCAGATGCAAATCGATTTCATCAATATTATCCAACGTGCATCGCAAAAGAAAGTATCCGACGTACACGTTGTTGTTGGTTCTTCGTCGACGGTATTGTTTCGTGAAAACGGCATTATGGTTAAACAGAACGAATATGGCGGCGAATGGGGAGAAGCATTTGTCCGTTCGGTTTTTGCGTCAGCGGATATTTCGGACTCCAACTACTCGCAAAATGAATTTCAAGGCGCACAAAAACTTGGTTCGACACCTTTGCGCGGTTCTAAAGGCAAATTGATGCTGCCGCATAACGTTTTGGCTATTCGTTTGCAATTTAACCCTATTGCGTTTGGTTCGCAATATCTGGTTATGCGTTTGCTGTATGCCGATGACAATCCGGAAGGAAGTTCGGATTTGCGCTCACTCGGCTTAGGCAAATACGAAGAAGATTTATTTTATAAAATGCGCAGTATGGCGGTAGGCCTGAATGTTGTAGCTGGACCGACCGGTTCCGGCAAATCAACAACCTTACAACGAAATCTGATTAAGCTATTACAGGAAAAAAACTATCAGATTAACCTGTTGACGGTGGAGGATCCGCCGGAGTATCCTATTCCGGGCGCACGGCAAATGCCGGTTACGAATGCCAACACCGAAGAAGAGAAAAACGAACAATTTACAAAAGCTTTGTCTGCGGCACTTCGTTCCGACCCTGATGTTATTCTGGTTGGTGAAACGCGTTCTTTGTCTACGGCAGAATTGACTTTTAAAGGCGCCCTTTCCGGCCACGGCGTGTGGACAACGCTTCACGCCAACTCTGCGCCGGCAATTGTTACGCGTTTGCGCGATATGGGAATTCAACCGTATTTGTTAAACGACCCTGAATTGGTAAAGGGGTTGGTATCTCAACGTTTGTTCCGTAAACTGTGTCCCAATTGCAGGCAATCTATCAAGACGAAAGAAGGAACACCCGAGTTTGAGCGATTACGTAATGCTCTGGGCGATTATGGCATTGAAAACGTTTATGTCAGCGGTCCGGGCTGCAAAGCCTGCGGATATAAAGGATTTAAAGGCAGAATGGCTGTTGATGAAATTATTTTGCCGGATTCACGTTTTCTGCGCCTGATGATTGACAATGAAACTGCCAAAGCCATCGACTACTGGGTCAGCGAGTTAAACGGGCGACCGTTGAAAGACGCAGCTATTGAAAGAATGATTAAAGGACAGATTGATATGGACGAAGTCGAACGCTGGTGCGGTTTGATTGACCAACGTCCGGTATACTAGAGGTACGACCTATGGCTAAAAAAGAGGAGACAAGCAACGGTTCTTTTAATAAAGCGATGAAATCTCTGGGTGCGCTGGAGGTTTCTTTTGCCCAGTTCAGAGTTGGAATGGCCAGCAAAGCCCGATTGAAAGTATATAAAAAGCTTGCTTCATTATTAAAAAACCGTTTTTCATTGATGAATGCCCTTGATATTATGTACGACAGCATTACGGACAACGGAAAGCATCCGGGGGAGCCTATGGCTATTGCAATTGCATCGTGGGGCAAATCCTTGCAGAACGGTTATGCTTTTTCCGATGCGCTGAAAGGTTGGGCTCCGAGCCGAGAACGTCTGATGCTTTCCGTGGGCGATATGTCTGACCTTGAAAGCGCTTTATTGAACTTGATTAAAGTTGCCGAAGGTACGGAAAAGATGCTAAAGCCTATTATCGGGGCGATTGCTTATCCGTCTTTTCTGTTACTCATGTCCGTATTGGTTATTTATGCTATCGGCGCATACATGGTTCCGCCAATGATGGATGCCGCGCCGAATGCACGATGGACAGGAACGGCGAAAGACCTGGTTGCCGTATCTTTATGGATTCAGAAAAACTGGGCATTGGCATTTGCTTTTTTTCCGGCTTTATTTACGTTAATTTATACAACAATCGGCATTTGGACCGGCCCGACGCGCAAAGCCATTGACGATTGTCCGCCGTGGTCTTTGTACAAGATGTTTATGGGAATTACCTGGCTGTTGTCTCTTTCTGCCTTGATTAAAGGCGGGGTGCCGATTTCTGTGGCTCTGACATCTTTAAGAAAAGATTCAAACCGTTATTTGCGCGAACGAATTGACCGGGCAATGGATTTTATTAAAAACGGCGATAACTTGGGACAAGCATTATCCAAATCCAAATTAAATTTCCCGGATAAGGAGATTGTTGCCGACCTGCGTATTTATGCCGAATTGGATAACTTTGAAGAGGCACTGGACAGACTTGCCAACGACTGGCTGGATGAATCGGCCGAGGCTGTCGAACAAAAAGCATCTATTTTGAACATGGTGGCAATGTTTGCAATTTCCGGTATTATTGCATGGGCGGTGTTTGGCGTATTTGAAATGCAAGACCAGATTACCAGCGCTATGGGATAATAAGACCGAGGTAATGAAACAGGAATAAGCGGCAATGGCGTTTAATAAGGACAACTTTGATAATATTATGTCCCGACTGAAAAATATAAAAATTCAGGGCACTGATATTTTTCTGAAGTATAAAGAGGATATTATCCGTAAAATTTCAATGGTTAAAGCTTATGTTGCCAGTAACCGGGAAACTATTATCAAAGCGATTGTTCCGATGGCAATTGTTGTTGCGGGGTTTTATGCCTGTTCGACTTCACAGGAAAAAATTGAACGCAATATGAAAGACATTTTCGAACTTTCAAAAGAAATTCGGTCGCATTATGCCGATAAGCCGGATTATTGGGGACTTTCTACAAAGTATCTTATTACAGGCAACGTCTTATCTCAACGATATATACACGGAAATAAAATTATTCTTGACGGAGGGCTAAATGTTTTGGTTGGTTCGGGAGAAAAAGCCGAAACCGTTATGCCCCGCGTTTCAACTTTTGATATTGTTGCTTCAGGCTTAAACAAAGCTCAGTGCATATTTTACGCTGAAAGCATATTATCAAAGGAAGAACTTGTCGTTGTGGAACAAATCACAATAGTCAACTCTTCCGGAACATATTTGTTCAGCTGGGGCGGAGAGAACTCTCTGCCGGTAAAGAAATACGCCAGCAAGGACTTCTGCGCTGATACGGGGAATACTTTAATCTGGTCGATAAAATGACTGTCTTGGCTGCAGCAACACGGTTTTCGGTATACAATTCAAAATTATCACAACGTAAGCCTGAATTAGTAATTTGAAAATTGAAAAATCAGAAGACAGGCAATGACTGGGCAATGCGTGCAGCCTGCATTTCAATGGACGTCGCCAGATTGAGCTTGCCGCTGCGAATAATTGAACGAACAGAACAGCCTTTATTTAAATCAGGATTGGCAAAAAGAGTTTCAATGCGAGGTTTACGATGATTTTCCGTTCCGACCAAATCCTGTTTAACGACTGCTAAAATCCCTCGGGACAAAATATCAAAGGCAGAGCTTTCACTCATACTGAAACTGGCATACTTTACAAGTGAGCTGAGAGCATCGGTGATGGAGCTTGCATGTATCGTCGTCAATACCAAATGCCCGGAAATCGAGGCGCGCAGACATTCACACGCGGCATCAGGCGTTCTGATTTCTCCGATTAAAATATAGCGCGGCTTGGAGCGCAATGCCGATTTCAGAGGATCACGCCAGTTATCATTTTGGACTTCAGTTTGTTTACAGAAACCGATTGAGCCGTTAAAAGACTGATATTCTCCTTCCAACGGCATTTCAGCCGGGTCTTCAATCGTATAGGCAAAACCGCCTTCAAGATTCAAATATTCAGCCAGCAAACTTGAAATTGACGTTGTTTTTCCGGAACCGGTCGCGCCACCCCAGATTATCAGCCCGCTTTGCGATGACAATGACAGCATGTACTGAACGAACCGATGGTCAAAACTCAGATTATGGATACTCGGTATTGTCAGCGGCATACGGCGAAGACAATACAACTCGCCGTTTACGCTTAAGACATTTTCAACACGGAAAAAAGTCCCTTTGTAATTCATGGAATAGGAACTTGTCTGGTGCATAATCATAAACAGCTGCTCGCAAAACTCTTCTTTATCACTGGGTTCTACCCTTTTTAAGCTGTTTGCATATTTTTCATCGGAAATGTAAAAATCTTTATTTGAATTTATATATAAATCCGAAAAGCTGTATTGTAAAAGCTCCATCAATTTCTCCGCATATATCCCGCGCCGAAAATTATTCGGCCAACGTTACGTCTTTAATATTATTTATTGAATTTTCTATAAGACGATTATAATCGGATTTGGTTAATTTTGAGCTAATAACCGATTTTAATATTTCAGCGGTTCTGGCTCCGACTATAGCATTTATTTCGTTGCCAGCCTGGTCAAAAGCCTGCTCTATCCGGCTGTCGACCTCGTTTTGCTTTCTTTGCAGAAAAATGTTTAATTCCCGAAGTTTTGCTTCTTTCGTTTCCTCAATAACAGCTTCACGCTCTTTGACAATTCCTGCAACTTCGGCATCTGTGTTCATAAATTTGCGTTCATATTCCGCATACAGCTTTTGTGCCTGCAGTTTTAAATTTTCGGCATCCTGCAGTTCTTTCCGTATTCTGATTATCCGTTTTGCAATCATACCGGAAATAACTTTTGTTACCGGGCGAAACAGCAAAGCGATGATTACGACGAAAGCAACGGCAACCCAAAACTCAGCGCTTTGATAGAAAAGTTCTTCATGCCCGGCTATTCCGGCAGTTGTTTCATTTACGGCTGTTTGCAATCCGGATGTCATTTTATTCGCCTTTCGCTTCCGCTGCGTTCCGTATATCTTCTGCCGTAACTGTTTCCAGTCCCAGCTTTTGAATCACGGCATACGCGGCAGCCTGAGAAATTTCTTCTATTTTACTCATAGCGGCTTCTTTATCTTTTAAGAGCTGCGCTTCACTTTCCGCTATTTTTTCTTTTAACTGCCGATTAATGTCTTCTTCCCTTTCGGCAATCATATTCTTAAGTTCATCTTCATTCTTTTTTATCTGTGAGGCCGCTTCGGCCTTTGCCGCAGCAAGCGTTTCTTCATAGCGCCGAAGTGATGCCAATGCCTTTTTGTTCACCCGTTCCGCCTTAAGAAGGTAATCATCGTACTTGCGTTTTCTGGCATCAATCGTTTCAGCAATTCCGGGAATAATAAACCTGTCCATTACCAGCCAAAAGCAGATAAATGTCAAAAGTACCCAGAAAATCTGTGTCAGGTATGTCGATATTTCAAGCTGCGGCATATTGGTTTGTCCGATATTACTTGCTCAACATAACTAATGCGACAACAAGGCAATATAAAGCGATTGCTTCAATTGCGGCAAACCCTGCCCAGCCGTATGTATCAACGTCTTTCTTAACCTGAGGGTTACGTCCGACGGTTTCAATCATTGTAATCCACAACTTGGCAACGCCCCAGGCAGAAGCTGCCATAGGAATAGTACACAGTGCTGCGCTAAGATAGACCATAGCATTTGGAGTGATTATGTTTTCCATGAGTTTTCCTTTCCTTAAAATTAATTAATGGGAATGTAATGCATCACTTAGATAGATACAAGACAAAATCGTGTATATGTAAGCCTGCAATACGGCAATAAATATTTCAAAAGCGATAATGGCACTGTCAAACAGCAAAGGAACAACGCCGAAGACTTTTAGCGCAACGATAAAACCGGCAATAATTTTCAGCATAATGTGCCCCACCGTCATATTGGCAACAAGCCTTACCGTCAGGCTGAACGGTTTTGAGAGCAGAGATATCGTTTCTATCGGAACAATCAGCGGTGCGAGCGGCCACGGTATCCCTTTGGGCATAAAGGTACGGAGATAGCCCCATTTCTTCTTTTTTATGCCAATAAAAACATTAAAAAGAAGGGCGAAAACCGACAATGCGCCAACCGCTGCCAAATGCGACGTAAAAGTAAAACTATACGGAAACAGTCCCAGCAAATTTCCGGCAGCAATAAACAGAGCCAGAGTAAAGATGAATGAAAAATATTTCAGCCCGTCTTTACCGACATTATCAAGTACCAGCTTGTAAATAAATTCATAAATGCTTTCAGGAATACTTTGCACCACTCCCGGAATCAACGTTTTTTTTCGCAAGCAAAAAGCAAAAACAGCAATAACGGATACGGCTGACAGAACCATGCACAAGGAAGAGTTTGTAAAACCGATATCATATTCCCCTACTTTTATGGGAAACAGCTCTTTAATCTCAAATTGTTCCATAGGACCAGACACGGTTACCTTCTCCCTTTTTCCCCGGCTGCATTCAGGCTTTTGGTATAACGATATGCGTTCAACATCCCGGCACAACCGCCAAATATGGTAAATATTAACAACATTATGAACTTAAAGTCAAATATTTCGTCCAAGACATATCCCAGCGCTGCCCCGACAACCGTTCCTGAGGCCAGCTCCACGCCCATACGCAGCCCGGTTGCCAGACGGGAAAATTCGGTATGTTTATCTTCCGTTTTTTCCGCCTGAACCTTTTGGGTTTTCAAGGCTTCAATCTTTTCTTCCAGCGCTTTAATGTCTTCGGGAATATCCGACATTATTTTTTCACCTTTTCCAAACGACTGTTCAAATAATCCCTGAATTCGTCATATCCGCGAGAACCGCTGACCATTTCCCGGCCGTCTGCCCCTTCTATGATAAAAGACGGGGTTCCCTGAATACCGAATGTTTTTATGGCATCGTTAAACGTCAAAAGAATATCGCTGGTCAGCTTTTTGTTATCATCGCAAATCTTGATAGTTTCATCCGTCATACCGAATTCCCGGGCATATTTATTTAAGGTTTCGTTTTTCCCTGACAGCAACCAGTCTTTCTTTTTGTACAATTCCGAAATAAAATCGTCATATTTATCTGCCGGCAGGCAATAAGACAATTTTGCCGCCCGCATAGATACAGCATCTATCGGAAAATGAACAAAGATATAACGAAGTTTGCCCGTGGATATAAAATCACGTTCCAACTTGGGCAATATATAGCGGTGAAAATCACTGCAATGGGAGCAGGCCATCGACGAAAAAGCATACATCGTCAGCGGAGCATCATCCGCCCCTCTTGCCCGCAGTTGTGCTCCGCTTATTTTAACATTTCCATTGACTTTGACGGCAAACTCCTCTTCTTTGGCCTGTGCATGGTTAGATAAAACAGGAACGCCATCGGTAAAAACAAACCCCTTTGCCGTCAGATAACCATATGCGCAAATCACATATACAACGACAAGGGCCAGCAGACGGCTTATTCTTTTTATTATTTTCAGCATTTATTTTTCTCCACGGTTTGACAATACTACACTTTTACCCAATTTTGTTAAAATTTCCTTTAATTTCTCGTCTTTTATCCCGTCTGCCAGTTCATTAAGATACTTTTCTTCATTCTGACTCAATTTTATTTCCGGCTCAGCTTTTTTCCGAACAAAAACGCGCGGCCGCATTTTAATATTCTGGCTGACATTCAACCTATGCACGGCCTTGTATCCGAAATAAGCATTTATTTTTTCCAGAATATATCCCTCCCGATGCTGCATTTCCAGAGCGAATCCCCCTGCCGGAACCTCTACAAAAAGAGTACGCTGACAGTCCTTCGGGTTAAAGCGCACTTTCAGCGGTGAACAAAATGACGCAAGCTCTTCTCCCGCTATATCAACCCAGTTCAGCATTATATCCGCTTCGACAAAGTCTTCCGCCGACATAAGCCCCCTGACCAACGGGACAAAGATGCTCCCGAGGCTTTCAAGTTCCCGGCAATGCGGCTCATCTGATATATGAAGCTTTATTTTTTTCATCGCCTTTAGTTGTTTTCATACTGCTGGGTCAGAGGGTGACGCTTTTTTACCTCGTCTATCAGCTTTTCAGTTGTGATGTGCGTATAGATTTCCGTTGTTACAATATTTTCATGCCCGAGCATTTTTTGGATTGAGCGGAGGTCCGCACTGTTATTTACCAGTCTGGTGGCAAAAGAGTGCCGCAAAACGTGCGGGTGAACCTTTTCCGGAGAAATCCCGGCTTTTGCCGCAAGTTTTTTCAAATTTTTGAAAAAGCCATCTCTTGTTATATGACCGGAAACAGAACGAAGCGACGGAAACAGCCAGTTACTTTTGCGCCCTCCCATAAATTTATTCCGATACTCAAGATATTCAAAAACCTCGTCTATCACCTCTTTGGTTACAGGCACAATGCGTTCTTTGCTGCCTTTGCCGCAAATCAGAATCTGCCGCATATCATAGTTTATGGCATTTTCAGGCAGCGAAACCAGTTCGGACACGCGAAGCCCCGAAGAATACATTAATTTTACCATAACCCCCATACGCATCAGTGAGAATCTTTTACCCAATTTGGCCGCCGAACAAAGTTTCTTAACTTCTTTCGCTGTCAGAAAAAGGGGAAGACTTTTGCCGATTTTCGGCGTCCGCAGTTTATTTGCCGGACTGTCGGCTACGATTTTTTCACTTTGCAAAAATTTAAAAAACTCCCGAATACATGAAATTTTTCGAGAAAGCGTCTTAGGCAGATTGCCGGCGTCTTTTAAACTTTTCAAATACTTTTCAATATCCTCAGTTTTTACTTCAGTTACTGCCACCGGAGATATTGCGGCAACAAACTGGCTGATGTCGTTACGGTAAGCCTGCAGCGTATTCAGCGCCGCCCCTTCTTCCACCGCTTTGGCATCTAAAAATTCAGTTATGTAATCACTCATTTGCTAAGCTTTAACTCTACTTTATTTTCTATCCGCTGCTGTTCGGGAGTAATATCTTTGCATGCCGTATAGGCTATTCCCAGAACAATCACGCCCAAAACCAAATATAAGATATATTTATTATTTCTGGTTTTCATTTTCATCTCTCCCTAAAATAAAGACAAGTTAAGCTTTTCCCACTTTGATTAATTAAATATTGATTATTATTATTAACATTATATCCTTTATTGTAAAGTGAGAATAATAATTTTTAGTGAATATACAAATGATAAAAATAAATAAAATAATTTTGCTTGTCGGCCTTATCGGCAGCGGTAAAACCAGCGTCGGCAAAAGGCTGGCAAAAAAGCTGAACCTGCCGTTTATCGACGGAGATCAGGAAATTGAAAAAGCGGCGGGGTTATCTGTTATTGATGTTTTTAAATGTTTCGGCATGGAAGAATACAGAGCTGGCGAGGAAAGAATAATGAAAAGGCTTTTATCCGGTTCTCCCTGCGTTTTGGCCTCAGGAGGAGGAGCTTTTGTTGCCGACCAAACCCGACAACTTGCAAAAAAGACGGCTCTGACCGTGTGGCTTAAGGCCGATATTGACGTTCTTTACAACCGGACAACCGGCAGAAAAAGACGCCCTTTCTTGCAGTGCAGCGACTCGAAAATCAAAAGCAAGCTGCAAACTTATATTGACGCGGAATACCCTTATTATTCCGAGGCTGACATTGTCGTGGAAACAAAAAACGAAGCCGTTGACAATACGGTTGAGCGCGTTTTAAAGGCCATAGCCGGACATATTAACCAATCCCCAAAAGAAAAGGCTGTTTCATGAGAACTGAAAATCGCAATTTTGACGAACTCAGAAAAATAGAAATTATTCCGGACTTTAATCCTTATGCTGAAGGCTCCTGCCTCATAAAATGCGGACAAACGCATGTCATATGCACTGCCACCGTAGAGGAAAAAGTTCCGGCATGGCTCAAGGCCGAAGAGAAGGGATGGATAACGGCAGAATATTCCCTCCTGCCCAGAGCAACCAAAACAAGAGTAAACCGTGAAACGCACGGCGTCGGCGGCAGAACGCATGAGATTCAGCGCCTTATCGGCCGTTCGCTGCGTGCCGTGGTTGACCTGAGTGTACTCAAAGGATTTACCATCCTGATTGACTGCGATGTTATTCAGGCAGACGGCGGTACGCGCACGGCTTCAATTACAGGCAGTTTTGCAGCCCTTTATATAGCTCTGGCCAAAATGGTCAAAGACGGAAAAATTACGCATAATCCCATTCGGGAGTTCGTTGCCGCGATATCTGCCGGAATCTGCAATAACATTCCGTTGCTTGATTTGGAATATGAAGAAGATTCCACGGCTCAGGTTGATGCTAATTTTGTTTTGACCGAAAACGGAAAAATTGTCGAAATTCAGGGCACGGCCGAGGGTGCGCCGTTTACAAAAGAAGACTACCAGACGCTGCTGGAATTTGCCCAAAAAGGCGTCGACTATCTTATAACCATTCAGAAAGAGGCTTTGACTCATGCTAAAATATAGAGAAATCATCTTTGCCAGCCATAACCGCGGAAAGATTGCCGAAATAAGGGAGATGTTGAATCCTTACGGGATAAAAGTTTTGTCTGCTGCCGATTTGGAACTGCCCGACGTTGAAGAAACAGGCAAAACTTTTGAAGAAAATGCTTATATTAAAGCGCTGGCTGCTGCTAAAGCGCATAATATCCCCTGTTTTGCCGACGACTCGGGATTATGCGTCGATGCAATCGGCGGACGTCCCGGCGTTTATACGGCCAGATATGCGCCGAATCGGGATTTCAACCTCGGCATGGACAAATTACTCAAGGAACTGCAAGAAACTAATCCGCAAAACCGGGCGGCTCATTTTTCCTGTGTCATCGTATTTGCCCGCCCCGATGGTTCTTATAAGTCTTTTGAAGGGCGTGTAGACGGTAAAATTGCTACACATAAAAGCGGGAATGCCGGTTTTGGTTACGACCCGATTTTTATCCCTACCGGTTTTGACCGCTCTTTTGCCGAATTTGACAGCGTCGAAAAGAGCAAAATTTCTCACCGGGGAAGAGCTTTGCAAAAGTTTATTGATTATCTGACCGTTAATGAAGAAGTTTAACACCGCCAGCAAAAGCCTTTAACGGCAGCAACAAACGTTAGCGGCACAAATAACCGGCATATCTTGTGGAAGCTGTGATATTCTAATGGAGCAAGAGGTTAAAAATATTTTCAATATTCGTATCAGCAGCCCGTTTTGGGAAACGCTGGCGAGAGTTTATCTGCAAAAATATTCTCAAAACAGGCTTGATTTAGCTGGCGTTTTGTTCCTGCTGCCGAATCGACGAGCATGCCAGGCGCTGACTGCCGCATTTATCCGCCTGCAAGGCATGCAGCCAACCATTCTTCCGCAGATGACGCCTATTGCTGAATTGGATGACGACGAAATCTTTTTTAACGGTTTCAACTTGAGCGAGGCTTTCAAAGAAGAACGGCCTACCATTGGCAAAGAGGAACGGTTGTTCATCTTTTCCCGGCTGATAATGTCTAAACCGAATGATTTCGGACTAAAGCAAATTTCTCTGGCACAAGCTCTCAGCCTGGCCATCGATTTGGCCAAGCTCATTGATACGGCTTGCAGTCAGGGGCTTTCCTTTGACAAACTGCAGGATTTGGTACCCGAAAAATATGCCACGCACTGGCAAGAAACGCTTAAGCTGTTGAAAATTATCACCGAATACTGGCCGCAAATTTTAGCTGAAAGAAAAGCCGTTGACTGCTGCGATTTAAAAAACAGACTACTTTTTCACCAAGCTGCACTCTGGCAGAAAGAAAAAACACAGCAAAACGTTGTTGCAGCAGGAATTACCGCCTGTTTCCCCTCTGTTGTCGCACTTCTTAAAAGCATCCGGGAACTTCCTCACGGTGAAATTTATTTTGCAGGAATCGACCGTTTTGCCGATAATTCTTATTGGGATGCCGTTGATGAAACTCATCCCCTTTATGAAAATAAGATCCTGCTGGAACTGTTGGGCATTAACCGAAAATCGGTTATTGACATTTCCGCGCCATTACGTCCGGAACGGGAAAAATTTATTTCAGAAATCATGCGGCCTGCGCCGGTTTCCGATAAATGGCGCAATCTTCCATCGGATTTTGATATAACGCGAGCTACCAGCGGTATTAGTTTTATTAACTGCAATACCCAGCGCGACGAGGCGCTGGCCATCGCTCTTAAGATGCGCGAGGTATTAAACTATCCGGAAAAAACCGCGGCTTTAATTACCTATGACAGAAATCTGGCTCGCCGTGTTGCTGCAGAGCTGGAACGTTTTGACATCAAAGTTGACGATTCTGCCGGAATGCCCTTAAGTTTGTCGCCGGTAGGCGTCTTTTTACGGCTTATTGCAGAAGCAGCCGAAGACTGCGAATCGGAAACGAAATTCATAACTTTGTTAAAACACCCTTTTATGCTGTGCGGACAAGACGCAGCCGACTTCAGAAAAAAGGCTTACGCTTACGAAACAGCTATGCGGCAAAAGGGCAAATCTCCCATGCCTCCTGTTTTGGAAAGTTTTTTTTATCAAATAAAAATTTCGTTAAAGAATCTGGCTGAAACTTTGCAAAATCCACAAACAGAATTTGGAGAAATTCTTGAACAGCATATTGTCCTGGCTGAAACGTTGGCATCTTCTGCCGACAATGCGGGAAAGAGTCTGTTATGGCGCGGCGATGCAGGCAGAAGTGCCGCTAATTTTATTACTAAAATTCTGACTTCTGCCGATACATTGGGAAAAATTCACGGAAAAGACTATCTTCCTCTTTTGTGCGAACTGATGGGGATGGAAAGTGTTCGTACCAACTACGGCACACACCCGAGGCTAAGTATTTTAGGGCCGATTGAAGCCAGACTGTGCCATTTCGATTATGTAATCCTCGGCGAAGCCAACGAGGGAATTTGGCCTAAAGCCGCCCAAGCAGATATGTGGATGTCCCGGCCGATGAAAAAAGACTTCGGCTTCAGTCTTCCCGAAAAAGCCGTCGGAATTCTCGGAGCTGATTTATGCTGTTTTTTGGCTTCTGAAAACGTCATTATTACCAGAGCAGAAAGAGTTGACGGCGTACCGATGAAAAAGTCGCGCTGGCTGCTCCGAACGGAAACAGTTTTGAAAGCTCTGGGTTCCAATATTGAGGCTTTAAAAGCCGATGAATTCTATATTTTAGCGAATCGGCTGGATACGCCGGCTTCCTCCTGCCCGATTAAAGCTCCGGCGCCCTGCCCTCCTGTATATGCCCGTCCGCGAAGGCTTTCTGCCAGCGGCATCGACCTGCTCATCCAAGATCCATATTCGGTTTTTGCCAAATATATTTTAAAACTTTATCCGCTTGACGATTTGGATAAAGAGCCTGACCAACGGGATTACGGAACTTTGGTTCACGCCATTATTGAGGAATTTAACAACATTTATCCCGGAGATATTCCGGAAAATATACAGGATATTCTGCTGGAACTGGGGAAAAAGCATTTCCAAACAATGCAGCTCTCAAAAGAACTTGAAGCTTTTTGGCGGCCAAAATTTGAAAAAACTGCAGAATGGATTGCTGCTACCGAAAAGGAATATCGCGGACAAGTCAGAAAAGTCAATAACGAAACTAACGGCGAAATTACATACCAACTCCCCGGGGGGGACTTTACTTTTACGGCAAAAGCCGACAGAATTGATGTGCTTAAAGACGGAAGCATAAACATCATAGATTACAAAACCGGCAAAATTCCGAGCAAAAAGCAGGTTATGAGCGGACATGCCCTGCAACTGCCGCTGGAAGGACTGATTGCCTCCAAAGGAGGCTTTACCGGCATAATAAACAACAAAGTTCAAAAGCTAATTTACTGGCAGCTTGGTTCAGGCACCTTGGAAATACAACCAGATGAAGAAGACATTCTGGCAAAAAGCGAAGAGTATCTGCTTAAACTGATTACAACATTTGATTTCGAAACGACTCCGTACCATTCGCGCCCGACTCCGAAATTTATCCCCAAAAACAAAGATTATGACCATTTGGCGCGGATTAAAGAATGGTCGGTACAGGAAGAGGGCGACAATAATGACGGATGATATTGACAAACAAAAAAAAGAATTAATAAGACTGGCAACACAACAGCAAATGTCTGCCGCGGATCCTGAAAAATCGGTTTGGGTGGAAGCTTCCGCAGGAACCGGAAAAACAAAAGTGCTCTCAGACAGAGTGCTGCGCCTGCTTTTGGCTAAAGTAAACCCGGCAAAAATCCTTTGTCTGACCTATACCAAAGCTGCAGCAGTTGAAATGAATGAACGAATCGCAAAACGCTTAAGTACATGGGCTGTTGAAGGCGAAGAAGAACTGGCTGCCGAACTTTCCCGCCTGCTGGGCAACGATTTTAACGGCGATGGCGGACGAAGCTGTGAACATTCCATTGATTTGCTGAAATTTGCGCGGACTCTGTTTGCTACACTTCTTGATACGCCGGGCGGAATGAAAATCCAGACCATACACAGCTTTTGCCAAGATATATTGAAGCGTTTTCCGTTAGAGGCCGGGATTTCTCCTTATTTTGAAGTTATGGACGACCGAAGTTCCAAGGAAATTCTGCAGAAAATTAAAGTTGAGTTATTAAAACAGGCTGATACCGGCAATCAAAATGAATTGGCAGCAGCAATTTCCTATCTCACACAAAATGTGAGCGAATACAAATTTCCCGAAATTATGAACATGATTACGGAAAATCGCAGCAAAATCGCTGCGCTTTTGAAAAATTACGGTAATGACATGAATGCCATTATCCGAAAGCTTGAGGGAAAGCTTGAGGTAACGACAGACCAGACGGAGGAGGAAATTAAATCCAAAGCCATGCTGTTTATCGACCGACAGCGGCTTAAAACCGCTGCGAACATTTTCGGTTCCGGCGGCAAGGAAGACCAGCAGCGCGCTGAAATTTTCACTGCCGTTGCCGCCGATAACTTTTCAGCAGCGGTTTATTCTTTGTATAAAAGCGTTTTCTTTACGGCCTCAGGAAGTATAAAAGCGCGGCTGGCATCACAAAATGCTGTCAAGGCCTGTCCCGAAATACTGACTTTTATGCAAGCTGAAGCCGAACGGCTAAAAATGATTGAAAACAGGCTTGCTGCTTTGAATGTTTTAAAATCTACCGCGGCCGTTCTGCAAATTGCACAAAATATTATTGACCGCTACGATACCTATAAGGAGATATATGCGACTCTGGATTACGAAGATCTTATCGTCATAACCCGGCGCCTACTGGAAGACAAATCTGTCGCCGACTGGGTTTTATTTAAGCTTGACGGCGGTATTGACCATATTTTAATTGACGAAGCGCAGGATACCTCCCCAAACCAATGGGCTATTATCAGGGCATTGACACAGGAGTTCTTTGCCGGACAGGGAAGTTATGAAGATACCCTGCCGCGCACAGTTTTTGTTGTCGGGGATCGTAAACAGTCTATTTACAGCTTTCAAGGTGCAGATCCGACCGAATTTGATAAAATGCACCATTATTTTGATGAAAGAATCCATGAATTCCGAACCGTTCATCTGGATGTTTCGTTCCGCTCGACACGGGCTATCATGGACTGTGTCAACACCTTGTTTGAAACAGAACAGGCTAAAAAAGGCGTCGTGCCCGACGGAGAGCATATAAATCACCGGCCATTCCGTCTCGGAGACGGCGGCAGGGTAGAAATTTTTCCGCTTCTGGTTCAGGAAAATACGACAAAGAAAGAAGATGCTGAGCAAAAAGGAGAAAACGCAAAAGAAGAAAATTATAACTGGATTATCCCAATCAGCAGAGAACAGCAGTCATCCGTTTCCAGCATTTTGGCACGTCAGATTGCTTCAAATATAAAAAAGATGGTTGAAAACGGCGAAATCCTTGCCTCCCAAAACCGTCCGGTACGATATGGCGATTTTATGTTTTTGGTTCAACAGAGAAAAAGCTTTGTCGAAGAATTTGTCCGTGCCTGCAAAGATTTGGGAGTTAATGTCGCAGGCGTAGACAAACTAAAGCTTTTGGAACAAATCGCCGTGCAGGACTTAATATCGTTGGGAAAATTCCTGTTACTGCCAAATGATGACCTTTCGCTGGCGGAAGTTTTAAAATCACCCTTGTTTGGGCTAACCGATGACGATTTGTTTGTTTTATGCTATCAGCGCGACGGCTCCCTTTTCAACAGCCTCCTGCGCCATCCCAATTATGCTTCCCTTGCCGACCAACTAAAGGAATTATTAAATCTGGCAGGATTTGCCCGCCCCTTCGAACTGTTTAATACTGTTTTGGTAAAATTCAGAGGCCGGAAAAACTTTATTTCCCGTATGGGAATCGAAGTTGAAGATGTCTTAGATGAGTTCTTAAATCTGGCTTTAATATTCGAGCAAACGAATACGCCGACATTGGAAGCTTTTATTGCCTGGATTATTCAAGATGAAGTTATTATTCAAAAAGAAATGGAACAGGGCGAAAGCAACACGGTTAAAATCATGACGGTACACGGTTCCAAAGGGTTACAGGCGCCGATTGTTATTTTAGCAGATACGACAAAAATCAAAAACAAATCCCGTAAAAGCGAATTTTTATGGTCAGATGACGGCTTGGTATATTTTCCGACATCTGCTGACGGATACGACGCGAATTGTGCCAAAATCAAAGCCGCTAATCTGGAAACCGATTTTGACGAATACCGCAGGCTGCTGTATGTAGCATTGACGAGGGCAGAAGACAGGCTCTATATTGCCGGTTTTACCAAAACAAAAGATGCCAGCGAGGACTCTTGGTACAAATTGCTGGCAGAAAATATTAAATCAAATACAAAACTTCCTGAAGACGATAAACGCATCGTCTATGATATTCCGCAACAAAACCTTGTCGAAAGTACCGATGAACCCGTTTACGAATCTTTGGTTTCGGCAGAGCGCCCGGATATTTTAACGCCGGCACCAATAGAAAACCCGCTGGCAAAACCTTATGCTCCTTCAAAAGATGAAAGCGATGAAACAGAACTGACTGCATCCCCCTTGGAAGACAAAGGAAACTTTTACCGCAGGGGAACGGTTATCCATAAACTGCTCCAATACATCGGCACGACCGATGAATCTTTGCGTGAAACTGCCGCCTGGGAGTTTTTACAAAAACATTTGCCTGATTTTCCACGTAATGAACTGCAAAACATCGTGACGGAAGTTTTGAACCTTTGCTCAACATATAAAGATATCTTTACTGAAAACTCCAGAGCTGAAGTTCCGATTATCGGCGAAGTTGACAGCAAAATCGTTTCCGCTAAAATAGACAGGCTGATAATTAATAAAGACAAGGTTACCATCGTCGATTTTAAGACTAACAGACCTGCGGCAAAATCACTGAATGATGTTCCCGAGATATACATTAACCAATTGAATACATACAAAAAACTTTTACAAAAGATTTACCCTGACAAAGATGTAGAAACGTACTTGCTGTGGACTAATACCTGTAATATGATGAAAGTATAAAACTTTCGGATTAAAGTTTAAAATAATCTTTAATATTTGAAAGATACAAATTATATAATTATACAGTAACATTAAAAAGAGAAAGGGAAAACAATGAGAGCTATTGATGACAGCCAGTTTGAACATGAAGTGTTAAAATCAAAAGGCCTGGTTCTGGTTGATTTTTGGGCGGAATGGTGCGGTCCCTGCCGCCAGCTTGGCCCGGTTCTGGAAGAGGTTTCCAAAGAAATGGGCGAGAAAGTCAAGATTTGCAAGATGAATGTTGACGAAGCGCCGGCGACCGCAGCAAGTTTTGAAATCAGGAGTATTCCGACCCTGTTCCTTTTCAAAGACGGTGAAAAAATTGATTCTAAAGTCGGTTTCAATTCTCAGGCCACAATTGAAGACTGGTTGAATTCACATATGTAATTCTACCGATTAAAATCGGGGATATATAAGCGACATATCATATACCGTGCTGAAAGAGTAGTGAGGGAGATTTTCTCCCTCTTTATTTGTGTATAAGGTACCCGGCATATATAGCGGTTTGTTTTTTCACGTATTTTACTTGCCCCATACTGGCCAGTTTTATTCCAATCAGCTTTATTTAGTTCATACCTTCTGCCAAGTAAAGAAAACTGCCAAAACAAAAGGAGACTAATTTGTCTCCTTTTGTTTTTTCCGTGCTTTTTAGTAACCACAACGGAACACATATTTTCGTATGTGAGAGTTATAAGGGAATCGAAATGAGTACCCTCAAGCCTCCTAATTCGCTATCGGTTAATTCAATTTTGCCGCCATGAGAAGTAATGATGTCGCGGGCAATGGACAATCCCAAACCGACTCCGCCGGTTTCTTTGTTACGGGATTCATCCAAGCGATAAAACGCCTTAAACACGTCTTCACGCTTATCGGCCGGAATACCGGGACCATCATCGTCAACGGTTATCTCCAATTTATTATTATTGCTTTCAAGACCGACGGCAATATTTTTGCCATAGGCGAAAGCATTGGAAATAATGTTGGTGACTGCCCTTTTCAAAGCTTGTTCACGCCCCTGAATCGCACTGACCTGATCATTGGTAGAGTAACGTATCATGGCTTTGGTGTTACGGAATTTATTGATAATGCTTAAGATCAGCTCGTTCATATCAATAAACGTATTTTTTTCTCCGCCTTCACCGGATACAAATGCCAAATATCCGTCCAGCATCTTTTCCATTTCGCCGATATCATCTATAAATTCCTTATTATCAGGACTTTCCGGCAACATAGCCAGTTGCAGTTTCATTCTGGTCAACGGTGTTCTTAAGTCATGCGAAACTCCTGCCAGCATCTGCGTCCGTTCGGAAATCTGCTTTTGAATGCGCTCTTTCATTTTGATGAAAGCTATACCGGCCTTTCTTACTTCCGAAGAGCCATAAGGTTTAAACGGTGTATTGATTCCCTTACCGAAATCCTCGGCGACCTGAGCCAATGTGGCAATAGACCGTACCTGGATGCGCAAAAACAGAGTTGCAACAAGAAACAACAGCAGCGATGTTCCAACCATCCATGCGACGAAGCCGAAAATGGATGTACTGAATATATTTTTGGTAGATGCCGTAAAGCGGTATAATCCGTTAGGCGCTTCCACCAATACGATGACATCATCGCGCCCGTTTGCCAAATATACGGTAGTAATGGCATTAGGGAATTTTTGGTGCAGCGAATTTTCCAGAAAACCTGTCACAATTTTGTATTCTTTGCCATAATGAGTATCGGCTTTAACTGCAAGTTGACGCTCTCCGGTTATCAATTCAAATTTTATACCGTAACTGCTTTCGTACAGTTTTTGAATCTCCGGAAGCATATCGGGATTTTGCGATGTCATTTCTACCGCAACCGCAATGTTATTTGACAGATTATCCGACAAGCGGCGGCCGACCTTTTCCCAGTTGCCGTTGAAAAAGGCAATTACCGATACTACCTGAACCAAAATCAGCGGAATAAAAATCATAAGCATGGTTCTGAAAAACAGAGTATTGGGGAATATCTTCAGTTTAAGATACTGCAACACCCTGTCCATTTTTTCCGGAAGTTTTATATGCATTGTTCTCTCCTTGTTTACTTGAAGTCAATTTATTTTGGACTGCTCAATTTTGCTTGAACAGCTTTAATCTACTCTGAAATCAACATATATCCCTTGCCGCGCACCGTTTGCAAATAACGGGGATTTTTAGTGTCGATTTCTATTTTCTTTCGCAGCCTGGTTATCTGTACGTCAACGGTACGAAGATTTTCGGCGACGCCCAATATTTCTGCCAGTTCTTCACGAGTGTGCACTTCTCCCGGCTTTCCGCCCAGAACATTCAGCAGGGTTCTTTCAACCGGCGTAATATGTATTGTTTCTCCGGCAGCTGTTTTAAGTTCGCCTTTTCCCAGATTATACACTATACCGTGAAATACCAATTTTGACGCAATGTCTTTTTCCCGGGCAGTCCTTTTTAGAATATTGTTAATTCTCAAAACAAGTTCTTTGGGTTCAAACGGCTTGGGAACATAGTCATCCGCACCGGTTTCCAACCCGCTAATCCGATCGGCGGCCTCTCCCATTGCCGTAAGCAATATGACGGGAACCCAATTGCCGCCTTCCCGCAGCCGTTCCAAAAACTCTATTCCGGTTACCTTGGGCATCATAATATCAACAATCAGGATATCAAATAAATATGTTTTTAAAAAGCCTTCGGCTTCCGCAGCATCTTTTGCCGCGGAAACCAGAAATCCCTGCTCCCTCAAATATCGTTGCAGAAGGCTACGCAGGCGGGTATCGTCATCCACCACCAAAATATGTTTTTTGGCCTCCGGCATTGCGGTTTCCTCTATTTTTTCTTTTTAGCCGGAGCCTTCTTGGCTGCCTGTCCGGTTTTGGCTGCCGATTTTGCTTTTGGAGCAGATTTTGCCGCAGTGTTCCGAACCGGTGTACTTTTATTTTCAGCTTTTAGCGCAGAAACTTTTTTTTCCGCTGCCGAAGCTGGCTGGGAAGCCGCCTTTTTCTGTCCGGCTTCCGTTTTTACATAAAGCAGGCTTTTTTCAAAATACTGGTATCCCGTGATGAATGTCAGTATTCCGGCAACCCACAGCAAAACCTCACCGGTTTCACCCCATATCCACCATCCTTTGAAGAAAATCATTGCCAGCGCCGTCATCTGAAAGCCCGTCTTCCATTTGGCCAGACGAGTTACAGGCAGTCCGACATTTACTTCGCGCAAGAACTCCCGCAAGCCGGAGACCAGCAATTCACGGCATAAAATAACAAATACGGGGATATAGCTGATTTCATGAATCATGCCGGGCTTTGCCAAAATAACGACAAGTGCCGTTGCAACCAAGAGTTTATCAGCAATCGGATCCAGCAAACGCCCGAATGCAGAAACTTCCCCACGGTCGCGGGCAAGTTTGCCGTCATAATAGTCCGTTATTGATGCCGCAATAAACAAAACGCCGGCAATATAGTTAAAAAAGCTGCACTCAAAATAAACCGACAAGAAAATCAGCGGGATAACCGCAATTCTCGAAATCGTAAGCAAATTCGGCAAATTATACACGACACTCTTCCTTTCCAATAATTTTACGTTCTTTTTGTGGTTTATCATAACCTTTATTTTTATTTATGGAAGTAATTATATATGTTTTCAGCTGTTTTTTTATTGATTCCAACAACTTTGGCAATATCTTCAACCGATGCGTCTTTTATGGCGGCAACAGAACCGAAGTGATTTAACAAATCTTTTTTCCGTTTGGCTCCGATGCCTTCAATATCGTCCAGACTGGATTTTGTCATTGATTTTGCCCGCCGTTTACGGTGTGTTCCGATGGCAAAGCGATGCGCTTCATCACGCAGCGTTTGCAGATAAAAGGCTATTGACGAACGATACGGCAGAGCAAAGCTTTCTTTGCCGAGCTGATGATAGAACTCCTTACCGGCATTTCGGTCTACACCTTTGGAAATAGCTATTATCGAGATGCCGCTTAAATCATATCTGCTCAAACTTTCGTGTACGGCATGCAGCTGCCCGAGACCTCCGTCAAGCAAGATGACGTCGGGGCGGTTGTCCGGCGCCATACGGTCAAAGCGCCGTTTCAGCACTTCTTTCATCATGGCAAAGTCGTCATTGGTAATTGTCCGGTCTTTGATATTAAACGTCCGATACGACTTCTTGTCAAAGCCTTCCGGCGTAGCGACAACCATGGCCCCGACGGCATAGGTTCCCTGATTATGCGAGTTGTCATAAATTTCTATCCGCTCGGGCAATTTCGGCAAATCAAAATAACGGCGCATTTCTTCCAAATTAGCCTTTATGCTTCGATTTTCTGCCAGTTTGCGCTCAATAGCGGCCAAGGCATTTTTTTTGGCATTCTCAACCAGCTTATATTTATCCCCTTTGCTGAAAGTACGGATTTTTACTCCCAAGGCATCTTCAAGCAGTTCGGCATTATCCAGATTTTCCGATACAAAAATTTCTTTAGGAGCCAAATGGTTTGCGTAAAACGTACTTAAAAAAGCATCTAAAACTTCAGCTGCTGACGCTTCCTCCGCCCTTTTTACAAAGTATGGGGCATTGCCGCAATTTTGGCCGCCACGGATAAAAAAGACTTCTATGCAGAACCAGTCCTCTTTCAAAGCAATGCCTATGATATCAACCGATTTCAACCCGGAATATTCCAAGTTGGCGTGGGTTTGGATACCCGTCAATGCTTTTATTCGTTCCCTGAGAACAATCGCCTGTTCAAAATCTTCATTGTCGCTTGCCTGCTGCATTTTGCGCGACAGTTCCTCCTGAATTGACGTATTTTTCCCCTCTAAAAAAGCGATAACTTCCTTTACAAGCTGCGCATAATCTTCTTGACTGATTTTGCCGACGCAAGGACCGCTGCAGCGTTTTATCTGATATAGCAGACAGGGACGCTCACGATTGTGAAAAACATTGTCCCGACAGCTTCTCAGCATAAAAATTTTCTGAATAACATCCATCACTTCGTTTACCGCCGTTGCACTGGCATACGGCCCGAAATACCGGCACTGGCCGCTGCGATTGCCGCGAAACTTGCGCAAGGCCGGATACTCATCATGCAAATTCAGCATCAAATGGGGATAGGACTTGTCGTCCTTGAGCAGGATATTGTATTTCGGATGCAGCTTTTTTATCAGTTCATTTTCAACAATAAGCGCTCGGTTTTCATTTTCAACAATAATGAACTCCATTTTGCGCACTTCGGCCACCATTCGCTGCAAACGAATCGTCAATTGTTCTATCCGCGTATATGCCACAATGCGTTTTTTTATATTTTTTGCCTTACCGACATACAAAACCGCACCGTTTTCATCAAGCATACGGTACACTCCGGGAGTTTCCGGCGCAACCTTGACATTTTCACGAAGGACTTTCAGCCCCAATTTGATATCAAACATCTTTAATCAGCATACTCCCACGTTTTACCGTTATAGCGGCAATCATGCTTTTGGTACTCGGGTTTTAAAATATAAATGTCCCCTATTCCGCTATACTCGTAATATAAATCAATAAGTGCCGTATCCAAACGGTGCGCCGGTATCTTTTTACCACGCTGTTCCCAATATGTATCCCAGTATATTCCGGCGGAAATAATCTTGGGTCTTTTGGTACGAATCAACTCATTCAGATTATCCCGCGGCCGTATGCCTGTTTTTTCGCCCAAAACATCTATCTGGCCTAAAAGAACTGAATAATATCCGGCATCTTTGGCTTTCAGGTTATATACGGAATAATAACCGTTCAAAGCATAGTCACACGGCGTCAGATTATAGAATGCATATTCATGTCCGTTCTGATATTTGTGGTTCGGCAGTTCCTTTTTGTATGTCATTTCATAATTGTAATATGCAGAAAACAACAGGTATATGATGCCGGCCGCAGCCCACACCTTGCGTCCGACGGGAATTTTATCCAGAAACATCACCGTCAGCATCATTGCCAATATCAGCCAAAAGATGCTGTAGTGCAAAAATGCCGAAAAATAGAACATTCGCAGCAATGCCTCTTCGACAAACATAAAGCTTATCATTCTTTCAACTGCATTTCCTCTCCAGACAAAATATGCAGCAGCAATGCTTCCCAACGGAACAAATATGTAAAATTCAAAATACTCCCGCGGCGGAAAAGTTATCCGGTTATGTTCAAAGATATCCGGAATACGGGCATTAAACGGGAAATTTGCATACCAATACACCGAAAGAGCATCATTATAATACAAATATGCGGCAAATACGGCAAAAAGCAACACAGGCAAAATGCATGCCTGTAAAAAATCTTTTCCGCCAATGTTTCCTTTTAAAAGCCAGTACAGCACAAATGAGCCAGGGACGATTAAATTTAAAAGCACTTTCTGCGTAAACATGAAAGCCAGGAAAAAACACAGAAACGACATGACCAAAAGCCACAGCGCTTTTTCCCGCACATAGCGGCATAAACACAGTATCCCGGCAAAAAGGCAAAGATACATAAACGTATCCGGCCGGAAATTCAGCGCCCATAGCACGGAATATGACGTTACCACACAAGCGGCCAAAAACAGCGCCGAAATTTTCTTTCCGCCATTTACGAGCATAATCCGACACTGAAAATACACCATCAGGCAAACAGCCAATATGCTGAAAATATTAAATATGGAAAAAATCATAAACTGATTTATCAGCAGAGCGACGAACGGCGCTGCCAAATACCACGTTAACGGATTGTGATGCTGAAAAAAATCCCTGTAGGGCACATATCCCTGCCATATCAGCCAAGAACTGTGCAAATGTTCTACATTATCGCCGTTAGCTTTGGCTATTATACCATAAACAAAACAGGCAGCAACAGTTGCGCAGATAATATATAGCCATAAGAATTTTGTTAATATCTTATTCTGCATAACGCCACTCTCCCCTGTTTTTATCGTATATACAGTTTTTACCCTGATATTCGTATTTTAGCAAATATAAGCCCTGAAACGGCGTCGGCAGGTAATAACGACCTATAATTTCCGGAGATATCTGCTGTACAGGGACATTTCTGCCGCGATTCAGATAATAATTATTCCAATAGATGCCGCTGCTGACTAATTTTGGCTTATATTGCATTACAAGCTTATTCAAATCCGGTTTCAGGGCAATGCCCGTTTCTTCTCCCGCAATATCCACGTGTCCCAGCAAAGACCAGTAATAATGCGGATCTTTGCTGATGATTGACTGATTACTTAAAAAGCTGCTGATAACATAATCGCATGGTGTTACGTTAGCTGAAACATACCTGGCAAAACTCCGGTCTGTCGTCCGCGCAGACAAATAGCGTGGCTCGGAAATGGCTGCATAAGCTGCGGCCACAATCAAAAGCACCCAGACCGTCCAAAAATGTTTATGCATCGCCCGTTCAATCAGGACACTGTTCAGACAAGCGGCAAAAGCCATAAACGGAAGCATATAATAAGGAGCTATGGCAAAATAAAAACAGCGCTGAAGCAGCTCTAAAACAAACAAAAGCGCAATTGTCCTGTATATTATTCCCTGTTTTTGCCATTGGGTTGCAATACTTAACAACGCCAATCCGCCTGACAGAAAAAATACCGGATAGTCAATTACATCTATCTTCCTATCGCCATAATAGGCCTGCATTTTAACATTAAAAACAAAATTCGACTGCCAGTAAATGTCTAAAACATTTCCATAATATAACAACGCAATAAAAAACAACAATCCGACTACAGGAATAAGCAAAGCATACCACATATCGGAGATACAATCTTTTTCCCTACGGTTTGCCAACAGAAAAATAAGACCGAGCGGTGCCAAAACAGTCAGGATTTTCTGAGTAAAAAGAAAAGCCACAAAAAATGAAACAAAAGACAGAACAAGTGCCGGCAGACGTTTGTTTTCCCAATAAGCAAAGAGAAAATACAATCCCACCGCAAGTGACAGCGCCATAAAGGTATCCGGATTATAATTAAAACAATATATATAATAGTATGGCGGACATAAAACCAATAAACTTAGCAAAGCGGCATATCGGGAAGCAAAAAAACGAGTACAAATTTTATACACGACGAAAAGAAAGGCGAATCCGGCACTGAGGGCCATGGCATGTGCCGCGTCCAAAATCTGTAAGGCATTGCCTCCAAACAGCCTGATTACAGGCGCAAACAAGTACCACAAAAGAGGATTATGATGCTGAAAAAAATCTCTATAAGGAACTTCTCCGTAAGCGACGAGCCATGTCGCATGGATATGCTCGACGTTATCCCCGTTTCCGGTTTCAGTAAAAAAAACGGTCCAGACTGCAAAACCAATCCCGAAAGCAATCAACAGCCATATTGCCGCTTGGGCAAACAACCGGGGAAAAATGTTTTTTTTGCATTCTGTGTTCATCCTGACCGTTCCTTATCTGATTGCAGGAACAGCCGGTAACGATTTATCCGCCTGTCTCCCGCACAATAGCAGCCTTGCCTGACAAATTTCCGTTTTCATACGTTATCCGGTTTTATTACTGTCGACTTAATTGTAATTGCTTAAGGTTAAAAAGTTTCTAACTTTATATCCTTTTATCCTTACTGCGACAATATGATGATATGGGGCATTTTTCGCATTCGGGGCGCTGCGCCTTGCAGATATAACGTCCAAACAAAACCAGCCAGTGATTGGCATTGATAACATATTTATCAGGCAAAACTTTTAGCAAATCCTGTTCTACCGCAAGCGGCGTTTTCCCTTGGCTGAAATCAAGCCGGTGAGAAATACGCATCACGTGGGTATCTACGGCTAAGGCCGGTTTATGATACCAGACATTTAAAACGACGTTTGCCGTTTTTCTTCCTACTCCGGCCAAAGTTTCCAAGTCTTCGCGGCGCTCAGGCACCTCACCGCCAAAACGCTCAAGCAAGTCCTTACTCATTGATATAATGTTTTTGGCTTTATTGTTAAACAGTCCAATGGTGCGAATATATGAAATCAGTTTCTGTTCGCCCAATTCGACCATTTTCTGTGGCGTATCCGCTACCTTAAACAGTTCTGCCGTAGCCCGATTAACGCCTTTGTCCGTCGTTTGCGCCGACAGAACCACAGCAACCAGAAGCGTATAAGCATTGCTGTAATTTAATTCACATCGGGGATTAGGGTCATCCCGATTGAATATCTCCATTATTTCTAAAATTTCAGACTTTTTTCGCATAAAAACCATCCTTGATGTTTTTGCCTGTCAGGCTTTTACACCGCCGGCTCCGGCTGCTTTCGGCGCATCTGCATCAAGCGGCCAGCGCGGACGAGGCTTGAAATCCAGCGGGCTGACAAAGCCTTTACGAAAACGCTCCAATCCTGCCCAAGCAATCATAACACCGTTATCCGTACAAAAGCGAATCGGCGGCGCGGCAAATATCAACCCATTGTCATCAGCCAGTTTCTGTAATTTTGCCCGAAGATACGTATTAGAAGCGACTCCGCCGGAAACGACAATATTTCTGCCTGACGGATATTTCTGCTTGAAATATGCGACTGCTTTTCCAAGTTTCCGACACAGGCATTCCGTTGCGGTGTATTGGAAACAAGCGCAGATATCGGCTATATCCTGCTTAGGAATGTAGGCATGAGCAATTTCTCCGTCCGGCGAATATGTTTCAACAATTTTGCGTACTGCCGTTTTTAATCCGGAAAACGACAAATTACAATCCGGCGTACCGATAAGCGGGCGCGGCAGCGCAAACCTAGTTTCATCTCCGGTTGCTGCCAATTTTTCCACCGCAGGTCCGCCCGGATAGCCCAGACCAAGCATTTTCGCCACTTTATCAAACGCTTCGCCTACAGCATCATCAATCGTTGTTCCCAACCGCTCATACTGCCCAACGTCTTTTACTACCAAAATCTGGCAATGCCCGCCGGACACCAGCAACAGCAAATAAGGGAATATTACATCGTTACTGATGCGGGCAGCGAGAGCATGCCCTTCCAAATGATTAACGGCGACAAAAGGCTTATCCAGCGCGACAGACAGGGCTTTGGCCGTCATAACGCCGACAACCACGCCGCCGATGAGCCCCGGCCCTGACGCCGCGGCAACAGCGTCTATATCTTTCAACGTCAGCCCGGTTTTGGTAAAGCACTGTTCCAAAATACCGTCAATATGATCCAAATGCGAACGGGCGGCTATTTCGGGAACAACACCGCCAAACGCCTTATGTTCTTCCTGCGACAACAGCGCTTCGCCAAGAATTTCCTTTTTATCGTTTACCAGCGCCGCCGCCGTTTCATCACAACTGCTTTCTATCCCTAAAACTATCATGTTCTTATCCAATAAATATTGAAGTTTATTTTTTTATTTTATAGACTATATTTTGCAGAATGCAAACAACTATTATATAAGGAGGCTATAAAATGTCTGAGCAAGCGGTAAAAACAGAGCCTAAAAAGCTAAAATCCAAAGTTTTTAAGTGGACTTCAGCCATTGTGGCCATTGCAATCCTTGAAGCTGCCGCCGTTACCGGTGCCGTTTTGATTATGGAATCGAAACATAATGACCGGCAAAAGGATTTTGCAACCCTTTCCGAAACGGTCTTACAACAGGGAAAACATATTGCAGAACTGCAAAACCTTCCGGCTGCCATTTCTGCCAACGCACAGAAAATTGCAGAAAATGCAGGACTTCTTCAGCTGTATAATGAGAATTTTTTGGCGTTGAAAGACGAGGTCGGAAATAAAAAGGTGGAAATTCTGAACCAACAGTTCAGCAATCTTAACCACCGGTTAGAATCGCTTGAAGAAACAAAAAGCACTGATGCCCTTATTTTAAGCGCTGTACTCCTTATTAAAGAAAATGCGCTCTATAACAAAAACTTTGCTGCCGAGGCGGATATTTTAGCACAATTGGCTCAAGGGCAGGACAATATCGCATCTGCCGTTCAAACCATTGTATCCCTTAAAAGCCTCCCTATTGCTTCAAACGATGAGCTGATAAAAAATTATCAGCAAATTGCCGAAGAATTCACCTTTGCCGTTTCCAACGAACAACTCCAAGAAAACAAAGAAGCAGACGATAATGCCGTAGCCAAAAGCATTGCCTTGATTAAAGATACCGTTGCCGGAATAAATTTTGACAAGGTTGTCGTTTTGAAAAAAGACAAACGAACAGATGCGCAAAAACAGTTAATGGAACAGCTTGCTTCTTTAGTTGAAAACCATGACTTTAAAAATGCGGTTAAATTTATCAGAGAGACTCCCGAGTTTCAAAAAACACAGAATCCAGAACTCACCCACTGGATAGAACAGGCTGAGAGGAGAATTTCTTTTGATGAAGCTGTTTCTTATATCATTGCAGCAGAGTTAAATGCCATACGCCAGGATTTCAGTAATACAGAAAATTTGCCGCTTTCTCAAAAATAGCCAAAAGGCATTAATAGCTGAATGGCATTGTGAAAATTGCCACCAAATTATATTGGACAGTCTATGTCATACAGAATGACTATTTATATAAAAGGAAATTATACAAATGATACGCAACCTTTTAAAATCCGCTTTTATTTTGGCTTTGCTTACGCTGTTTTTTTGGCTGACTGATGAAAAGAGCCAGCTCAACTTTACCTTTAACGGCACTGTATATGCTTTATCCATTCCTGAAGCCGCTATTGGCCTGTTTGTCTTTTTTCTGCTGGCAGAACTTCTGTTTTTAAGTTTTCGGGCGACGGTAACGTTGCTTAAAAATGACGTTTTGCTGTCCAACCATTCTTTTCAAAACGATAAAGAATCGATTGAAAATACTCAAACAGGAAATGAAGACAAGATTGTTTTGAGCAGGAATCAATTTGACGAGGCCGCTATTCTTATTGTCCGGACAATGGGCGCGGTAACTGCCGGCCTTATGAATGAAGCTCGCAGGCTTTTGGTTTCGCTTAGAAAAATTGTCGGCGATGATGCCATTATTGATATTCTCATGCTCAAGATTTATAAAGGAGAAAAAAATTTCGACAAGATGGAACAGCTTTCACAAAAGCTTATGCAGAATGAAGATATACAATTAGTAGGAATGAAAGCGGCTTTAGAAGCTCAGATGCAAAAAAAGGAATTTACTGAAGCATTAAAGACGGTTAATCAAGCCTTTGAAGTCAGACAGGATTTATATTGGGTTATCAGCAGCGCTTTTCTGCTGCGTGCCAAAAGCAATGACTGGCTGGGCGCATTGGAGGTCCTTGAGGCCGGGATTGATAAAAACATTACGCCCGAGCAAAAGGCGGCACGGCTAAAAGCCGTGGCTCTGTATGAGCTGGCTAAGCAAGCCGCTGCCGAAAAAGACAAGACAAAATATTTTAAATTTATGACACAGGCGCTGTGTGAGAATAAAAGACTGATTCCCGCTGCGTTAGATTTGGCTGAATATTATGTTAAGAATGATCTGCAGGTCAGAAAAGCAGAAAAAGTTTTATATGATATGTGGCTGGAAAATCCGTGTTATGAAGTTGCGGCGGCTTATCTTAAACTTTTTCCCAAAGATACCAAAAATGAAAAGATTCAGCGAATGGAAAAATTGGCTCTTGCCAACTGCAAGCGTCCGTCCCTGAACAACCTTATTTTGGCCGAACTTTATCTTAAAGCAAAAAAATACGCCAAAGCCAGAACGGAGTGTAAAATCTTTTTGTTAAAAAATCCCGCCACGCAAAAAATTGCGGAAATTATTAAAGAACTTGATGCCAAAACGCACAAACATGTTTCAAAACCTGACGGACTGGTTAAATCGCTTGCTCAGAAAATTACAAGCTTAGGAAAAGCTTCTGCGGCACTGGAACATTGCCCCAAAGATTTTCAATGGGTTTGTGCCAACTGCGGACATATAGAAGATCATTGGGAGCCGATTTGCCCGCACTGCGGAGAAATCGGAAGGAGCTATTGGCATCTTTATGTTGATAACGAACCGGCGACTGTTGAGGAAATTTGAAAAACGATTAATTTAACGCCTATATAACGTTTTTAATTAAGGAGCTTGGCAATGAACTACGATGAATTGAAACAGATTTGGGCGCAGAAATATGATACTGTTCCGCAACAATTAGAAAAATTAAAGCAAATTCCTGCCGTTGCCACCGCTTTTAATACCAACATTGACGCCATACTTAAAATTACCGGCGAATCGCTGAAAAAACTTATCACAGATAATCATATCACTGTCGATGAGCTTACTAATATAGAGCTTTCGAATTTTCGAAAGCCTACCGATGTTATTATAGGCATTGTCAAATGTTTCAGCAGAGGGATTGCCGAAGAATGGGTTACCGAAGACGTTAACATTTATAAATGGATGGAAACTAATTTAGGTTATGAACGTTTGCAAATGGGCGGTCAAGGCGGCATTATTGCAAATGCACTGGCACTGTTAGGTGTTAACCAGGTTATTGCACACACCAACTCGCACCCGAAAATCCAGGCAGAACAGTTTCTAAATTTAAATAATCTGATGGGGATTGATGAAAACGGCGAGTCCAGAAAAGCTTATGATATCTCCAGAGAACAAGATATTCCGTTGATTCACTGGATTATTGAATTTGATAAAGGCGACAGCTTTCAAATCGACGGCAAAACGTTTACCTGTCCGAAATCCAATCGGTTTATTGCTACCTATGACCCTTTAAATATGAGTTTGGTAATCAACAATGGATTTATTAATTATTTGAATACTCATCCGGTACAATATCTTTTATTATCCGGTTTCCATTCTTTGCTAGAAAGTAATAACGGAGTTCAACTTATTAAGAACGCTGTACCGGTATTGCAAAGATGGAAAGATAATAATCCTGAGTTACTTATTCATTTGGAAATCGCATCAACGCAGGATAAAGTCGTCAGAAAGGCAATTATAGACAATATTGTTCCCCTCGTACATTCCGTTGGGCTTAATGAACGCGAGACTATTGATTTACTTAATATTCTGGGGCAAGATGCATTAGCTGAGCGAATTGAGGCTGAAACAAACAGCTGCAATCTTTTTGAAGCTGTTTTATATTTGAAAAAACATCTAAACGTTAAACGCATTCAGTTGCATATGTTTGGCCTTTATATGACAATTCAGGATAAAGATTTTATATATACCCCTGAACAAAATTTAAAAGGAATGATGACTGCAGCCGTAGTTTCATCCAGTAAGGCATACAATGGTGAAATTGCAAAGTATGACGATGTTACCAAAACTTTGGGTATGCCGGTGTCAAATCAGGGGCTAAATGAATTGACCGCTTTGTCGGAAATGCTTCACAAAAAAGAGTTGTTAGAAGCAGGAGTCTGTGAAATTGATGATTTTTGGCTGAGTGCTATTCCCACTATTTTGATTGAGAAACCTAAGACACTGGTTGGAATGGGAGATACGATATCTTCGGTATCATTGTTGGCAGGAAGATAAATCTGAGGCGTTTATGACGCCTCTTTTGATTTACATAAATTTATTTTATCTCGTAATAAGCGAAAATATTAAAAACTTTCACGTATAAAACTTTCGCTTTATACGTATTAAATGAATATATACTTTTTATTTATTTTTTTAATAAAATCAACATTTACAGGAATTTAAAATTTTGAAAAATTTTATTATTTTTATTCATATATATCATTGAATTAAAATTATTTTATTTTCCTGTCGCATAATAACTCTTATGTATCCAACAGTATAACCTACAACTATCGTGTTGGTTCCACGTCAAAAGCTAAAAATTATAGATATGGCGAAGCGTTTAAAGAAAAGACAACCAGAAGTGAGGGGATATCCTGTAATTCGTACGCTAATTGTTATATCGGATGCAGCTGTGCAAGCGGATGGACACAGGGTACGGCACCGTCCAGCGGAGAATATGTCTGGGCAACGGACAGCAGATATACCGGGGTGAACAGCCTGTCTGTCGGCAGTAGTTTGAATGCCTCCGGCACCATCGACGCCCAATCAGCCTCTTCTGGTATTACCGCATCAGGTTTGGGAACCGACTCGGGCACAGGCATCTCTGCCAAATCTTCCGGCTCCGGAAACTACTCCGTTTCCACTATGGGGACTTCCGGCGGTATGACATGCTATAAAAAGGCTTGCGACTCCGGATACTATCTTGATGCTCCCGATTCGACAGCATTTAAATCTACATCAACAACCGGAGTGGCAGGGTTAACCTGCTACAAAGCAACAGGATGTAAAGACGGCTATACCTCTACCGGCAAAGGAGAAAAATACAGCTGGCATGGTATGAATTGTAACAGAGAAACAATTTACTATCTTTGCAACACAAGTTATACAGAGACGAGAGCACACAGTGAAAGCGGTTTCTCAGCAACATGCCCGGCTAATACGGTTGTTATCGCTCGTTATCATTCAGGAGATGAGAATAAAAACTCACAACTCAGATGCGGTACTTTCGCTGCATACTATTCGGAAAACGGTAATAACAGACCTTGCACTGGTGAACAGGTTAGAGGTATAACGATTACTGTAGAAGACAGATACTGGACTGATTGGAGAAAAGAAAGTGGAGGCTGCACAATATTGGATCTTATCAATAAAACATGTGATGCAAAAGCGCGTTTTTCGGCTCCTTCTGGTTATGTTATAACAGGGCGAGAACACAATGGAGATGAAAACGGAAATACTAGATATCAAGTCGGAAGAGTATACGTTAGTAATGGTAAGACCAAGAAACCGGTTACAATGTATGGGTACGTTACATCTGAAAAGTATAAAGAATCTAAAGGAGAGAATGATTATGGATGGTCTGGCAAAAATGGAGCATATATGATGACCGGACGTTATCATCAGGGGGATGAGAACGGATCCTCTGATTACACCAGTGCCAAAGCCAAAGTTGATTTATATTAACTGACGCCTGTCATAAAATGCATACTTATTTGTCCAATAAGTATGCATTTTACACAGAAATATATACTTCATTATGGTAACAGATAAAGGTTTTAAGAATATTTTTGACAAAAAATATATAATAACCCTTGATTAATAAATAAGTTATGATAACATACCGTTGTTTTCGTACTTATTTTGTCTCAAAGAATTATGCTTTTTATAATTTATAAAAGGTTTTTATCTTTTCATAATTCTGGAGATTGGTGCGGATATATAACTTCTGATTAAAAGTGATAATCAATTATAGTTTAATCCAAAAATTTCTGTTTTTATGAAAGTAAAATGTTATTTTGGGCGATTTGTACACATGTGTATGGTCGCTATGACAGCGTGTATGGTGGGATGTAGTGACAATGATGAACCTGTAGTTCCTCAGCCTCCTACCCCGGATCCTGACAATGGCGAGGTTTCCTTTGTCATTGACAATGAAAACGGCAGCGGAACCGGAACAACCGATTCTCCGGCCGAAGTTGAAAAAGGTGAAACGCTTAATATGGTCATAAGCCAGAAAAGCAAATACACCGACTCTGACGGAAGCGTATTCGAGTGCGAGCCAAAAGCTACAATAGAGCTTTTTGCCAAGCTTGATACGGTATATGTAAAAGACAAAAATCAATTAACCAGCGTACAAGAAAAACCGGAAGTAACCTCTTCTCAAAGCGGAACTAACCCGATTCGCAATGCAATTAACCAAAAGTTCCTGATTGGAGAGCAATATGTCAATTTCGATTTGGCATATGAAATCTACAACTATGTCAATAAGGCAGAAGAAACCATCGAAATGCCTTATATCAAAGTGAATCAGGCAAATTTTGGCAGTTCCAATGCAAACGAGGAAACCCCCGAAACAAAAGCCCGGTCGGAAACACTACAGCCCGTTGTTACACTGAAAGCTTTGCCGCAAACCAGAGCCACAGTCAGCGACACGGTTTTATACGAAGTCAATGTCCGGTTTAATCTGGATATTGAAAGTATGAATGCCAAAACGGAAAATAAGCAGACTCTTGCTTTTTCTGTTAATTATCTTGGCGCCGTGGTGACAACGACCGATGTGCCGGATCCGGAACCCGAACTTGTGAAAGTTGAGTATCGGACGGATTATATTTGGGAGGAAGCGCATGACAATCTGCCGCTGTTGTATTATGCTATCGTTTATCGTGACAGGTATTACCGCCATAGCGATGGCCGAGAAGAAATATTGACAGACAGATTTGTTGATAATGGGCATATGGTAGGATTGTCGCCTACAAAGTATCCTGAAGAAGCTGGAGTATACAATTCAACAATAGGAGATATTTCCATCGTTCATGAAGAATTAAATCGAAGTGACAATGATAGTATCGGTATTGTTTATTGTAATATGAAGGTACCTTCTCTTTCTTTAATAACAACCGGATATGATACTGATCGGCACGATACAGCAGGTAATTGGGCAGAATATGTTGTTAGCAAAATATATAATGAAGATAATTTTATATCTGCTACAAATATTCCTTCCAGTGTTTCTTGGGAAAAAACAAATTTACAAAATGGATGGTATTTTAATGATATCAGATATTATAAAATATTTCGTGTTGACTATAAAGGATTTGGTCCTGCTATAGCTCGCTATGTTCTAGACTTTGTAGTTTATGATCAATTTTTAGCTATAGATGGAAGATTAATTGATTTTTTGAAATATCGTCCCAATTATGAATTTAATTTTTTCGAAGAAAAAGTTTCCGATGGAATTAAACATACATTTGAATGTAAGTTTAGTTTTATGAAAAGAAATTTTTATACTGCAGTAATATTTACAATTACTGAACTCTGATTTTTCTCTACGCTAAATCTGAACAGCCATTACCCTTTATAGGTAATGGCTGTTTTTTTCCAAAAATCATACTGTCAAATTAGATTTTTATATGTATGCACATTCACATTGAGTTCCGTCAGGATATTTACAGTCCGAATTATTACATTCGCATCTTGCGCAATTTGGATTACCAGGATCTCTTATTATTACCGCTGGTCTGACAAAACAATCAGCCATGGAAAAGTCATAGAAATATCCAATTTTACAGGCAGGATAACACTTTGTACAAGTTCCGCCACAACCGTCTGATACAGTATGTGAGCCATAATAACAATTGGTATCATCCGTACAAGAAGGTTTGCATTCATCTTTTTTACAAACAGTTCCGTGATAAATATCCCCAGCACCGGTACCAGTGGAAGAATAACCATTTTGGCATCCTGTTGCTTTGTAACATACAACTCCGGAAACTGTTCCGGTAGCAGAACCTACAGTAAAATAAGTATCATTCGGCTTTTCAAGGTAATATCCGCTAGGACAAGCTGCTTTGTAGCATCTGCCGCCAGAGGAAGACATTGTGGAAGCCGTATAATTCTGCGATGTTCGGGTCAAACCGAAGTTTTCGCCCTTCGCAGAAGAAGGTGTGATTGATGTTAATGCCTGAGAAGTCGCCATACTGTCAATAGTGTTAATTTCTGAAAGCGTTTTTTCGGCAGAAAAAACTACCGCTCCGCCTGGGGCATCAAAATATACATAATCCCCGCTTGGAGCTGATGAAGACCAGCCTGAAGCGCAAGAACAGGAAATATGACAGTTAAATCGTTCACTACAAGCTATATTTTCCGATTGAGTCGTTTTTTCATCAAAAACATTGTCGAATCGGCTTGAAAGGCTCTGTCCGGAACTGGTTGCACCGGATACATAAGAGTTATTATCGCGCCAGCCCCAAAGACAACCCATTCCCCCTTTCCGTTGCTTAAAGGTTCCTTTGAAGATGTGTCGGCAA
>OIWL01000061.1_pt1 | contig 144733 bp, 138 predicted proteins | sample 1587561 | NCBI WGS metagenome assembly OIWL01 (sample SAMEA3888903, study PRJEB22519) | human gut metagenome | biome: human gut; feature: human-associated habitat; material: faeces | place: Denmark | collected 2010 | reverse complement strand
CTCAGACCTCACGGTCTGGGCGATTTTTCTGTCAGGGGAGTTTTTTTACAGCCCCTTTTTTTCTTATAGGGGGGAATATGGCATTCAGGGTTGTATTGATTGAGAATGAAGTAACGATAAAAGTAAAATTAAATAATCTTATTGTTACAAAAGAGGGAGAAGATATATGGATACCTTTAGATGATATTTCAATGATTGTTCTGGACAATCTGTCATCTATGCTTTCGGCAAGGCTTTTGTGTCAGTTGTCTGAACAGGGGATAGGGTTAATGATATGCAATCAGAAACATTTACCAACAGGCTATTACAGTTCATATGATAATCATAGCAGAGCCTCGAAAGTGATCGATTATCAGATAGAAAAAAGCAAAGAATACTATGAGCCACTATAAACTGTGGAAAGATATTGTAACAGTGAAAATTCAAAATCAGTCCAAAGCGTATTTACGATTAACAAGTGATCAGGAAGGAACACTGGCGATTAAAGAGTTTTCATCAGAAATAATTAATGGGGATCAAAGCAACAGAGAGGCTCATGCTGCAAAAGTATATTTTAATCTTTTAATGGGAACTTCCTTTTCCAGAGGAAATGAGGATATTTTATTAAACAGCGGATTAGATTACGGGTATGCGGTACTGCGAGGATATATTGCAAGAGTGTGTGTTGGGTATGGATTAAACACACAAATTGGTATTCATCATAAAAACGAGTATAACCGGTTCAATCTTGTGGATGATTTAATGGAGCCTTTGAGACCGATGATAGATATTGTTGCATATGAAAGCATGAAAAATGTTTCAGCTGATAAATGAAGATCTTAGTCATCTGGGTGATATTGAATTGACGTATGCCGTATCGGATGTCTGGGATATGGTTCAAAAATCGAATGTTGTAGGAAATGGACAAACATCATTAGAGGATAAAAATAATTTTGAATTATTTACGATTTTTTTGAATCTGATTGGACATGTAATGGAAATAAATCCAAGAAAATTGCTGATCATAGTAGAAAATATTGACCATTTAATTTCGAAAAAAGAATATGAAGTTGTTTTAAAGCAAATGCAACAAATCTGTATCAAATATGATGTCTATTTTATTTTGTCGACAAGCCTGGATGGATATGTGGGTTGTGACGGAAAGCTATGTTCAGGAATAACGGTATTGGGAGAAGTAGATTTTCAAATGCCGGAGTTCAATGAAATAGAAACATATATAGAGAATAATTATCCATGCAACAGGAGATTTTCGGAAGAACAATTGCAGGAAAATTTGAAGAAGATTATCCAACACATAGGGCAAAAGGAATATTTATATACAGTGGAAGATAACGTTATCTGTAAATTGATAAATCAGACGTTAATGTTGAACGATAGATGGGAAGATACAGAAAAAAAGCCAGAAATAGCTTTTTTGAAAGCATGAAAAATGGTATAATAAACTCAAGGGCAATGGCATACAAAAGTAGGGAATACTAAGTTTGATATTTTAGTACCTAAACAAATTACGTGACTGTAAAACGAATTGCACAGGATAATATATTGCCGTTTCATTTTAGTACCTAAACAAATTACGTGACTGTAAAACGATCGCAGCCGATTATGGTGCGCCGACCATATTTTAGTACCTAAACAAATTACGTGACTGTAAAACAGGCGAACCACCCGAACACCAAGCATTACTATTTTAGTACCTAAACAAATTACGTGACTGTAAAACTGGAAGTTATTGAAATAAACGGAGTGCCATATTTTAGTACCTAAACAAATTACGTGACTGTAAAACCAGTGGACGGAGTAAGAGACCGAGAATACAATTTTAGTACCTAAACAAATTACGTGACTGTAAAACTCCACAACCTCTCCTGTGATACATCGGATGATTTTAGTACCTAAACAAATTACGTGACTGTAAAACACTATGCAGAAATGTCAGATGAGGAACTTGATTTTAGTACCTAAACAAATTACGTGACCGTAAAACCAGATCTGCGGTACACAACACCGCAACCGTATTTTAGTACCTAAACAAATTACGTGACTGTAAAACAAGGGCAGTTCCCATAGCTTGGAAACGGCATTTTAGTACCTAAACAAATTACGTGACTGTAAAATACGTTGTGGAAGATTAATTTTAGTAACAAATAAATTGCGTGACTGTAAACTTAAACTAAGATTAATTAAAGTGTAATTTTGATAAATAATATGATTAAAAGTATATAACTTAATTATATGTGTTGAAGGCAGGTGTTGATTTGAATCTTGGTATTGAAACGGAAACTTTGGAATTTAAAAAGTCGACCGGTGAATTAAAAGAAGCAATGCATTCTATTTGTGCAATTTTGAACAAACATCAGCACGGGGAACTTTATTTTGGAGTCAAACCCGATGGAACTGTTGTGGGACAGGTTGTGACAGAAGAGTCTTTGCGGGAAGTGAGTCAGAAAATAAAAAACTTCATTGAACCAAGAATATATCCGGAAATCAGCAAGGTTGTTTTGGATGGTCGAGATTGTATTCATGTGAAATTCTCGGGAAATCAGATACCGTATTTTGCATATAATGTAGCAAGAATCAGAGTGGCTGATGAAGATTTGGTTATGTCCAGAGAAGAAATAACGAAATTTCTTCTTCAAAGTGGACAGGAAGGTAATCGCTGGGAAAACCTTGTGTCGAACAAAACGGTTTATGATGTCGACGAAGAATTGCTGAAAAAATATGTAAAACAGGCACATGATGTTGGACGAATTGCAATTTCTTATACGGATAAGAAAACAGTTTTGAATCAGTTGGAGTTAACCGAAGGAGATATGTTGTTAAATGCCGGGAAGGTACTTTTTGGGGATGATATACTTCAGGATGTACAGATGGCTATATTTGCAACAAATGAAAGATTAACTTTTAATGATATTCAACGATATCATGGACCGGTGCTAAAACTTGTTGATATAGCAGAAAATTACATTAAAAGTAATATTCATTGGAAAGTTGAATTTACTGGGGAATTACAACGAAAAGAGATACCGGAAATTCCAGTAGACGCGATTCGGGAGGCATTGTTAAATTCATTTTGTCATAAAGATTATTCTTCTGGAGAGAGCAATGAAGTTGCGATTTATAAAAATCGTATTGAGATATATAATCCGGGGACATTTCCAGAAGGTCTGGAGCCGCAGGATTATATTGATCATATAGAACGCCCGGTTCGGAGAAATCCTAAAATTGCAAGAATTCTTTATTATTCAAAAGAAATTGAAAGTTTTGGAACCGGATTGAAGCGGATCGCGGATGCCTGTAAAAATGCCGGAGTTCGGTATGAATTTCAAAAAAAGAAAACGGGATTTGTTGTTTGTTTTTATCGATCAGAAAATGGAAATGAAAGTATAAAAGCTGATGCGAGTACGGATAAAGTACGGATAAGTACGGATAAAGTACGGATAAACAGGGAAAATTTAAATACCTATCAGAAGAAAATTTTTGATTTTATACAGAAAAATGGACAGATTACAAATAAACAGGTGCAGGAATTATTGGGAGTAAAAGATTCCAGAGCGCTGAAAATTTTGAAAGAATTAGTATCTATGGGAGTGATCTTAAAACAGGGAAAACTAAAAGGCAGTTATTATATTTTCCGGGAAAATATGAGAATAGACAAAAACCAATAAGTAATAAGAAAACATATCCTTGCATAAACTGTACAAACACAGGAATGCAGGGGTATTTTTTTGAAAGCTTATATTGAAGAAAGAGCCGTGGAAATCGCAAACTATATCATTGAACATAAGGCAACTGTGCGGCAGGCTGCCAAACATTACGGGATTTCAAAATCGACCGTTCACAAGGATATCACGGATCGGCTGTGCCAGGTGAATCCGGCACTTGCGGCGGAAACCCGCAAGATTATTGATGTGAATAAATCCGAACGTCATATCCGTGGAGGAATGGCAACAAAGGAAAAATATGCACATTTGCATGCAGTATAGATTTTCTCCTGTCGTGCGTGTTATAATGGGATAACATGCAGGAGGAAAAAACAGTGAATAATATGAAAAAAGAACAGCTCCGCCTTTATGCGGTGACCGACCGCACCTGGCTGGGCAATGAAACATTATATGAGCAGGTAGAGAAAGCACTGGAAGGTGGCGCCACTCTGGTACAGCTGCGTGAGAAGGAACTTCCGGAAGCGGATGTGCAGAAGGAGGCAGAAGAATTGCTGGAACTTTGCCATCGTTACGGGGTGAAACTCATTCTGGATGATGATGTGGAACTGGCGGCAAAAGTCGGCGCGGACGGGGTTCATATCGGACAGTCCGATATGGAACTGGCGCACGCGCGTGAGATTCTCGGACCGGATAAAATCATTGGTGTGACGGCAAAAACCGTGGAACAGGCGAAAGCCGCAGAAGCGGGAGGCGCTGATTATCTGGGAAGTGGTGCTGTGTTTGGCTCTACAACCAAAAAGGATGCCATTCCGATGAAGCACGAGCTGCTGGAAGAAATCTGCCACAGCGTGAAAATTCCGGTTGTGGCAATCGGGGGAATCACGGCAGAGAATGTTTTGCAGTTAAAAGGCAGAGGCATCGCGGGTGTCGCAGTTGTCAGCGGCATTTTTGCCTGCGAGGATATTGAGACAGGCACCCGGCATCTTGGAGAACTTGTAGAACAGATCATATAAAGGGAACAAAAGAGGAGTAAAAAAGTAAAATGAAGAATCATCTGCAGATAAAAAAATTGACATTGACGGCACTTTTCACGGCGGTGGCTGTGGTCGGGAGTATGTTTTCTTTCCCGGTATTGGGCTCAAAATGTGCGCCGGTACAGCATCTGGTGAATGTACTGTGCGCGGTAACGGTCGGACCATGGTGGGGGCTGGCACAGGCTTTTATGGCGGCATTGATCCGTAATCTGACAGGGCTTGGCAGCCCACTGGCATTTCCGGGAAGTATGTGTGGTGCACTGCTTGCAGGACTGCTTTACCAGTATGGGAAAAAGCTTCCGTTTGCATACGTGGGAGAAGTGTTTGGAACCGGTATCATCGGCGGAATGCTTTCTTATCCGATTGCGTATCTGATTATGGGGAATAAAGCAGCGGCATTGTTTACATTTGTAGTGCCGTTTTTGATCAGTACCTGTGGTGGTACGATCATTGCAATTATCGTGACCATTCCAATGAAAAAGGCAGGAATTCTGGACGGTGAAATACAAAGACGGGAGAAACTGTGATGAAATTTTCCGGGGAAAAAGTGGTGGAAATTTATGAGAAAATACAACAGAAACGTCCGATTATCCACTGTATCACAAATGCCGTGACGGTCAACGATTGTGCGAATATCCTTCTGGCGGCAGGTGCGTCACCGACGATGGCACACCATCCCTGTGAGGTGGAAGAGATCACGGCAGGTACAGCGGCACTGATCTGTAATTTCGGGGCCATCTCGGATTATGAGGCGATGAAGACTGCCGGAAAGCGGGCGCATGCGCTGGGACATCCGATCGTGATTGATCCGGTCGGGGTGTCGGGGTCTTCCTATCGGCGTGAAAAATGTCTGGAGTTGATGAAAATAATCCATCCGACCTGTATCCGGGGAAATTATTCGGAAATACAGGCATTGCTGCACAACTGTGGAACGGTTACCGGGGTGGATGCAGCCGAGGATGCGCTGGCGGAAGCAGAAGAAACGGATTTGCCGGAGCTGATGAAGCAGTATGCAAAGGAAAATCAGATGATTCTTGTCGCATCCGGAGAAACTGATCTGATCACGGATGGAAGCTGCGTCTACCGGTGTCATAATGGAAGCCCGATGATGGCAAGGATTACGGGAAGCGGCTGTATGTCCACCGTGATGCTTGGTGCTTTTTTAAGTGCGGAAAATTCGGTGGAGAGTGCAGTGGCATGCTGTGCGTTTACTGGCATTGCAGGAGAACTTGCGGCGAAAGAAATGACCGCGCAAAAGAGAGGGACGATGACGTTTCGCAACTGGTTTATTGATGCCGTGTCTTTGCTGACACCGGAACAGTTGGAACATGGAACAGATGTGGACTGGTTTTAAAAGTACGAACGGAGAAGAGGATATAAATGGAAAATATAGTATTGAAAGCGTCCGATGGTTACGCGCTGAGTCTGGCGGTATTTGAAAGTGAGCATCCGCGGGGATACATTCAGATCATTCATGGGATGGAGGAACATAAGGAGCGTTATGAGGCTTTCGCTGAACAGCTGTGGCAGGTGGGATTTACGGTGGTGACATCGGACATGCGGGGGCATGGGGAACATGCTCCAAAGCTGGGGTTCTTTAAAGAAAAAGACGGTGACCGTTATCTGTTGTCGGATCAGGTACAGATCACGGCATATATCAGGGAGCGGTTTCAAACGGAAAAGGTGATGATTTTTGCACATTCCATGGGAACCATCATTGCAAGGAATCTGCTTTGTACCCAGTCACACAGTTACGCAAAGGTGGTACTGAGCGGATTCCCGAATTATCCGGGAACACAGATTATCCGCATAGGGTTTTTCCTGACAAATCTGCTCACAAGGGCGCGTGGACCGATGTATCATTCCAAGCTGGTGCAGCAACTGTCGGTGGGAAATTTCAATAAGCAGATAAAACATGCAAAAACCGAAGTGGACTGGATCTGTTCCGATGAGCAGGTGGTACAGGCATATCTGAAAGATCCGTATTGCGGGCACGGATTTAGTGTTTCCGCTTTTCACGATCTGTATATGCTGACAACTGCCATGCATCAGGTGTCAAATTACCGGGACGTAAATGAGACATTACCGATTCTGATGATCCGCGGCAGCGAAGATCCGTGCACCGGGTATGAAAAAGGTGCCAAAGACAGTGTGGACACGCTGAAACAGGCAGGTTTTTCCAATATTTCCACAATTACCTATCCGCATATGCGTCATGAAATACTGAATGAGAAAGAAAATGAAAAAGTTTACGCGGATGTGATTGCATTTTACGAGAAAACGTGAGGTTGTGACTTGTAAAATCACAGGGGCTTTATTATAATGGTAGAAAAATGGTGTACTTTTGAAAAATGCACCACATAAATGCAAAAATGCATTTTAGAAAACAGGAGGAAACACAATATGGATCAGGAGAAAGTCATCGTCATTGACTTCGGTGGTCAGTACAATCAGCTGGTTGCACGCCGCGTCCGCGAGTGCAATGTGTACTGTGAGATTTATTCTTACCGTACCGACATCGAACAGATCAAGGCAATGAATCTAAAGGGAATTATTCTCACCGGCGGCCCGAACAGCTGCTATGAGGCAGATTCCCCGACATACACGAAAGAATTATTTGAACTTGGCATCCCGGTTCTCGGTCTGTGCTATGGTGCGCAGTTGATGAATCATATCCTCGGTGGAAAAGTAGAAAAGGCACCGGTACGTGAGTACGGAAAAACGGAAGTGTTCGTGGACAAGTCTTCTCCGCTTTTTGAGGGAGTGGCAACGGATTCGGCAGAAGGATCTACCATCTGCTGGATGAGTCATTTTGATTATATTTCCAAGCCGGCACCGGGATTTCAGGTGGTAGCACATACCGCTGACTGTCCGGTAGCGGCAGATGAAAACCCGGAGAAAAAACTTTATGCAATCCAGTTCCATCCGGAAGTACTGCATACCGTAGAGGGAAGCAAGATGCTTCATAACTTTGTAAGAAATATCTGTGGATGTGCCGGCACCTGGCGCATGGATTCTTTCGTGGAGCATACAATCAAAGAGATCCGTGAAAAAGTCGGTGATGGAAAGGTTCTCCTTGCATTATCCGGAGGTGTGGATTCTTCTGTTGCAGCAGGACTTCTTTCCCGTGCAATCGGAAAACAGCTTACCTGCGTATTCGTCGATCACGGTCTGCTCCGAAAGAACGAAGGAGACGAGGTTGAGGAAGTCTTCGGACCGAACGGACAGTTTGACCTGAACTTTATCCGTGTCAACGCGCAGGAGCGTTATTATGGAAAACTTGCCGGTGTGACAGAACCGGAGAAAAAACGTAAAATTATCGGAGAGGAATTTATCCGTGTCTTTGAGGAAGAGGCAAAGAAGATTGGAGCCGTGGATTTCCTGGCACAGGGAACCATCTACCCGGATGTGGTAGAGTCCGGACTTGGCGGAGAGTCCGCAGTGATCAAGTCCCACCACAACGTCGGCGGTCTCCCGGATTATGTGGATTTCAAGGAAATCATCGAGCCGCTGCGCAACCTCTTCAAAGATGAAGTCCGCAAAGCGGGTCTGGAGCTTGGCATCCCGGAGAAACTTGTCTTCCGTCAGCCATTCCCGGGACCGGGACTTGGTATCCGTATTATCGGTGAGGTAACTGCAGAGAAGGTTCGTATCGTGCAGGATGCCGATTACATTTACCGTGAGGAAGTGGATGCCGCGGTAGAGGAATACCGCAAAGAGCATGGAGAGGCACCGGAGTGGATGCCAAACCAGTATTTTGCCGCGCTCACCAATATGCGAAGCGTGGGTGTCATGGGCGATGAGAGAACGTACGATTACGCGGTTGCACTGCGTGCGGTCAATACGGTCGATTTCATGACAGCGGAAGCTGCCAATATACCGTTCGAGGTGTTACAGAGAGTTATGAGCAGGATTATCAATGAAGTGAAGGGGGTAAACCGCTGCTTCTATGATATTACCAGTAAGCCGCCTGGGACGATTGAGTTTGAATAAAACGAAGTACCGTAAAAACCCAGTATTTATGCGGGTTTGCGGCGTTTACAGAAGTCTTTTGATAACAATTTGATAACAGCCATACAAGATCCATTATTCTTGCAATCCGGTGGTTTATGGGTTACAGAATGATTGACAAGCGGTTGTGTGGCAAAAGAAATCCATATTAGAAAGCCCTTAGCTGTGGGTAGTAACTCATAGCTAAGGGCTTTTTGTCGTTCTTTCAACTTGCTTTAAAGAGAAAGGAAATTATTCAATGATTTTTCGGTTGCCAAAATACTGTGTCAAAATTAAAACTAAAGCGATGCAGGCAAGCAGTCCATCTTGTATGCCAAATGGAAGCATAAACATCATCAATATCATAGTAACAACACAGTTTATTACGGAAAGGGCGAGTCCCCACATTCTATTTTTTAGAAGTCCTATAGCACCGATGATTCGCATAACACCGAAAATCGCACCCATAAATAAAATCATATATAGGTTGTCTTGGAAATATTGGAGCTTAAAAGAAAAATATTGTCCGATGTCAAATTTGCCAGAACCCAAAATTAGCGCAGGAAGGGCACATAAAACACCACCGATTTCCATAAATCCACCGTGAATTATCATTAACCAAGCAGCTATTTTATATCGTTTCATGCTGTAACCTCCTGCTGACTCTATTTTAACTTATCTTTGAATACTTCGACTAATGCGTCGCTTAATTCCTGCGAAGGAACTTTCGCCCAGATTTGTGTGGTATCGTATTTCGGATAGTAGTAACGCCAGCGGTCATAATCATCCTTGCTGATTTCACCGGCAGAGAGCTTGTCCGCCTGCTCTTTCCAAGCATAGAGCATTTGCAGCAGCTCGTAAGCCTCTTTGCCCTTGTCCTTATTGACTTTCAGGCAAACCTCTCCGGCTGTTTCGCTGACGGTCAGCCCATAAACATCTTCAAGGGTAAATAAGGTGTGCATAAGACCGATCTGACTGTCAATGTCAGGAACATCAAGAGCCTGCGGGGAAACATCAAGCGCCTGCGCCAGTGCAGCCGTTAAATCCGCCTTCGGTTTGCGGGAGCCGGTTTCATATTGCGCCAAGCGCACATCGGCGCTCCTTTCGGGAAAGCCGACAGCCGTACCAAGATATTTTTGCGTCATACCACGCAGAAGTCTGAAAAAATGGATTCTCTCACCAATCGCCATAGTGTTTACACTCCTTGCTTATGTATCTGCAACCAGTATAAGAACCTGTCAAGCGCCGGGTAGTATTTTCTGCGAAAATCTCCACCCTCTCCTGCTTGACAGAACCTTGAACTGGTCGTCAATTCATTCTACGACCAGTATAGCAGATATGTTTAGTGAAAGTCAAGAGAAAATAAAACAAAAAAGTTTAATATTTTCTCCAAAACCGCTTGACAAAAGCAAATATGCTTAGTATAATGAAAAAGCATTAAGCAAATAAGCTTAATAAAATATCCGTCGTGTGTCACGGTAATGGCACATCCGCCCGGGCGAATCGGAAGGCGGCAAGAAAGTATTCCGACACGAAATAAATGAATTTGAAAAACAGAAGGGAAGGTGATGTATATGGAAAACCGGTTTATCCGTGCCGATGATGTGGCGCAGGAACTCAATGTATCCAAGCCCTATGCCTATAAGATCATCAGGAAGCTGAACGAGGAGCTGAAAGCAAAGGGATTTATTACGATTGCGGGACGTGTCAACCGCCAGTATTTTTATGAAAGGCTCTACGGAGCCGGAAAGGAGAAGGAATAATGCCGGTATTCAAAAATGAGGACAATGGTACTTGGTATGTGATGGCAAGGTATGTGAACTGGAAAGGAGAGCGCAAACAGAAATGCAAGCGTGGCTTTACCACAAAGAAAGAAGCGCAGGAATGGGAGCGGATGTTCCAGTTGCAGAATTCCTCTGACCTTGATATGAGCTTTGAGGCTTTCACAGAGCTGTATATCCGAGATGTGAAAAATCGCCTGAAGGAAAACACCTGGCTGACGAAGGAGCATATTATCCGCACAAAGATACTGCCCTTTTTCGGTAAGCTGAAAATCAGCGAGATTTCTACAAAAGAAATCATCACTTGGCAGAATGAAATGCTTGCCTATCGTGACGAGAAGAAAAAACCGTACTCACAGACTTATCTGAAGACGCTGCACAATCAGCTTTCCGCTATCTTCAACCATGCTGTGCGTTACTACGAGCTGCGTTCCAATCCCGCCGCAAAGGTGGGAAATATGGGAAGCGAGGAACACAGGGAAATGCTGTTCTGGACGAAAGAGGAATACAAGAAGTTTGCCTTTGAGATGATGGACAAGCCCGTTTCCTTTTACGCCTTTGAAATGCTCTACTGGTGCGGTATCCGTGAGGGCGAGCTGCTGGCGCTGACTCCTTCGGACTTCGACTTTGACAAGGAAACGGTCACGATCAACAAATCCTATCAGCGTTTGCACGGGGAAGATGTGATTACTACGCCGAAAACAAAGAAAAGCAACCGTACCATTAAAATGCCGCATTTTCTCTGTGAGGAAATGCAGGAATATCTCGGTATGCTCTACGGACTCAAAAAGAAAGACCGTATCTTTACAGTAACGAAAAGCTATCTTCATCACGAGATGGACAGAGGTGCAAAAGCCGCAGGCGTGAAGCGTATCCGTATTCATGACCTTCGTCACAGCCATATCAGTTTGCTGATCGATATGGGATTTTCGGCGGTGGCGATTGCCGACCGTGTAGGACACGAAAGCATTGAAATCACTTATCAGTACGCTCATCTGTTCCCGTCCAAACAGACGGAAATGGCGAAGCGATTAGACGATTTAGGGAAAGGAGATTTTGAAAATGTCAGCTAAGAACAGAGACAACAAAAACCGTTGGAGAAATATCACGGTGGGATTTCGGGTATCGCCCGAAGAAAATGAACGCATTAACAAAGCGGTCGCCTTATCGGGACTGCCGAAGCAGGAATACTGCTACCGTCGCTGTCTCAATCAGGATGTGGTGGTGCAGGGCAATCCGAGGGTGTATAAGGCTCTAAAAAAGGAGCTTGCCGCCGTCCTTGCGGAACTGCAAAGGATTGAAGCTGGAAACGGTGTAGACGAAGAGCTGCTCAATGTCATTGAACTGATTTTCGTTATTCTCGGCGGCTTGAAAGGAGAGGTACAGGATGAATAAGCAAAAAGAAATGACCGCCCGAAACACATCTGTTGGCGCAGATGATAGGCCGTCACTCCATGTAACTAATTACAGTATAACCAATCCAAACGGAAATATCAATGCTTTTCTTCTGAAAGGCGGTGGCAGGAATGGCTGAACTTAAAATCATTAGTATGGATGAAGTCCAAAGCAAGGAAGTGAATTGGCTTTGGTATCCATATATCCCATACGGGAAAATCACAATCATTCAGGGCGATCCCGGCGAGGGCAAAACAACTTTGGCATTAAGACTGGCGGCGCTTCTCTCAAAGGGAGAAGCACTGCCCTATGACGATACCGAGCGTGAGCCTGTTAAGATTATCTATCAAACTGCCGAGGACGGACTGGAAGATACCATCAAACCGAGATTGGAAGCGGCTGAGGCAGACTGTACGCAAATCAAAGTCATAGACGAATCAGAAGCCGCACTCAGTATGCTGGATGAGCGCATTGAAAAAGCAATCATAGAAGTCGGCGCAAGGGTGGTAATCCTTGATCCGATTCAGGCGTATGTGGGAGCAAATATCAATATGAACAATGCCAACGAAGTCCGTAATGTGATGGCGCAGCTCGGACGAATCGCAGAAAAATATGACTGCGCTATCCTGTTGGTCGGTCATATGAACAAGGGCAGCGGAAATAAATCTTCTTACCGTGGGCTTGGCTCGATTGACTTTCAGGCTTCGGCAAGGAGCGTCCTGATTGTCGGAAGAATTAAAGACAATCCGCAGGTCAGAGTGATGGTGCAGGACAAGTCCTCCCTTGCTCCAGAGGGCGAAGCGATTGCCTTCGAGCTGGACAAGGAAAACGGATTCAAATGGATCGGTCATTACGATATATCGGTTGACGATCTGTTGAGCGGTATTCCAAAAGAGAAGAAATCCGAACAGGCTGAAAATTTAATCCTTGAGTATCTTTCAAAGGGCAAATATCCGCAGCAGGCATTGCTGAAAAAAGCACGGGCGGCAGGCATTTCCAAGCGTGTGCTGGATGAAGCAAAGAAATCACTGAATGTCCAATCGGTTAAGGAAGGCAGTCAGTGGTACTGGCAGCTTCCCGAAAAAATGGAGTGAGGTTTTTCAAGGTTGCAACATTGCAAAGGCAGGCACATCTGCAACCTTGCAATGTTCCTTTTTCGGGAAGTGATAAAGTTTGGACGGGGTTGCAAGGGTGTCCTTTTCAAAGGACAGCCCTTGCCCCTCGGAGAGCGCAAAACCTGCTTGCAGGTTGCATTTTTGACGGGCTTGCCTGTCAAAAGTGCTTTTGCGTTACTCTTGGCAAGAGTAACAGAACCGAGGAAGAACGATTTTTAAGAGATTGGAGGTGTAATTTATGCAAAGAACGATCAGCGCAATGGTCGGAAAAGGCTCAGTCAACCACAACAGCCGCAAATTCAAAGCGGAGAATGTAGACGGCAACCGCACTCATCTCAATATAGATTACTGCAACGAGCCGATAAGGAAAGTGTATCACGAATTATTCGATGATGCGCTGAAAAGATACAACGACAGGCAGACAAGAGCTGACCGAAAGATAGAAAACTACTATGAAAAAATCCGCAGTTCCAAACAGGAAAAACCGTTTCACGAACTGATTTTGCAGATAGGCGATAAGGAAAATATGAGCGCTGAAAGCGAAAACGGGACGCTTGCCCGACAGATTTTAGATGAATACTATCGTGGGTTTCAGGAGCGAAATCCGCAGTTAAAAGTATTTTCGGCTCATCTGCATATGGATGAGGCAACACCGCATCTGCACATTGATTTTGTTCCCTTTACCACCGGCAGCAAGCGTGGACTGGATACAAGAGTGTCGTTGAAACAGGCGCTTGCAGCACAGGGCTTCAAGGGCGGTACTCGTGGAGATACCGAGTGGAATCAATGGGTAAGGGCAGAAAAATCCGCCTTAGCGTTTGTTATGGAACGCCACGGAATTGAGTGGGAACACAAGGGGACTCATGAAAAACATCTCTCTGTTTTGGATTACAAAAAGCAGGAGCGAGAAAAGGAAATTAACGCTCTTGAAGATAAGCTTGTCGAGAAAAAAGATGAGTTTCGTGTTATGGCTGACCGTATTAAAAACTTTGATAATGGCGAAAGAGCGTTGCAAAATCTTGATGAGAGTATCATGAACGGGCCTGAATATCAGCTCCCTGAGCCTTCTGCGATGATGTCGGCAAGGAGCTACAAGACAAAGTTTGTTGAGCCGCTTGTAGCCCGATTTAAATCTTTAATCAGCACCTTATTTGCACGATATTTCAAGGCGTTGGACAGTTATCACAGGTTGAACATCACAAACGGAAATCTATATCGTGAAAACGAAAAGCTCTCAAAAATTAACGGTAAGCTTACCGAAGAAAACACAAGGCTGAGGGCTGAAAACAAAGATTATTCGCTGCTTCGCAGAGTATTCGGACACAAACAGATAGACAGCTTGCTTGAACAGGCGAGAAATCTCAAAGGTCAAAAGCGTGATTACACACGCTCAAGATAAATCATTTTTCAGGAGGAAAACAAAATGGCAAAGATGATTTTTGAAGAACTGGGCGGCACTTATATACGGCAGGGAGATTATTTTCTTCCTTGTCTGTCTTTACCCGCCGAAAAAGAAACCAAGCCTATCGGCGTATGGGGGCAGCGGCATTTGCGCTATCTCAAACAGCACCGCAAGGTGCTTTATACCAACCTGCTTACAAGCGGCAAGCTGAACAGCTATCTTGTGGATATTGACGAGCAGGCGGAAGATACGTTTCTTCGGCTGGTAAAACAGATAGCGGAGCGAGAGGGCTTAACCGAACAGCTAAAGGCAGAAAATTCAATGCTGTGGGTACAGACAATGAACAGTATTCGTAATAGAGCAATGGATATTGTAAACGAGGAAATTATCTATAATTAAAGCATTATAACGCATACAACTGTAAAATTGTGGCGGGTAGGGATAAACTCCTTACCCGTCTTTTTTTGCTCTCTTAAACGCTTAAACAGGGCGGTTTGACACCGAAAAGCGTTACATACTTCACTTGTTAGTCACAATCTCTTGACTTTTTGAACTGCGTTCAGCATAATGTATTTGAACAATGTTCAAAAGGAGGTATAGTGTGGATAATAAAGAAGCCATTATACAGGCGACGATTAAACTAATTGAGGAAAAAGGGGAACATTTAGACGAAGTTACAGTCCGTGAGATATGCAAAAGAGCAGGCGTTGGATTAGGCCTTGTAAATTATCATTTTGGAAACAAGGATCAACTCATCGAGCAATGTATTGAGCGTATGATAAACGGAACAGTTGAGCATTTTCAGAATATACGAGAGAAAACAGACGGCTTTACTCCTTTTGAGAAGCTCACTTATCTCGGCAATATAACCCTTGATTTTCTGTTTGAACATTATGCCATTTCCAAAATTTCTGTTCTTACCGATATGCAGTCACCGAAAGAAAATGACAACACTTACAGAACTTATGCGGCATATCTTCCGCTTGTTGCAGCCTGCCGTCCTGACCTTGATGAAGCGGCGATAAGACGAAAAACGCTGTATTTGATTACCGTTATGCAGCAAATGTTCCTACGATACGAAATTATATCGCAAATATTGGGGATTGACCTTAGACAGAAAGAAAACCGCAGGAATTTTCACACACAAGTTTTACACGATATTTTGGAGGTATAAAGAGTGAATATAACAGTGATAAACGGAACGGAAAAACACGGCGTTACCTATCGTCTAAAAGAGATGTTTTTAGCAGACTTTAGTGATAATGCGAATATTACAGAATATTATCTTCCAAAGGATTGCCCCGCTTTCTGCGCTGGCTGCACAAACTGTATCTTAAAGGGCGAACAGAAATGCAAGGATGCTGAATATATCAGGAAAATTGAAAAATCACTTTTGGAAGCGGACTTGATTGTGATGACATCGCCTGCATATGTCTTTCATGCGACCGGTGCAATGAAAGCGTTACTTGACCATTTTGCCTATCGTTGGATACCGCACCGTCCTGCTCCTGAAATGTTTGGAAAACGAGCTGTCATCATAACACAATGCTTGGGCAGCGGAGCAAAATCTGCGGCAAAAGATATGAAGCACAGCTTATCGTGGTGGGGCATTTCCAAAATCGAGATATTTACCGGTGCATTGATGAGCGATATCGTCTGGGAAAAATTGCCGCAAAAGAAACAAGCCGAGCTTGCGGGAAAGCTTCAAAAGCTGTCTCGGAAGTTTGCTCATATAGATTATACAAAGCCCGCATATACAAATTTGATTACGAAATTTAAGTTTTTCTTCTGCCGTATGATGCAGAAATCCATACATAGATCAGATCCCGAATACCTTGACGGAAAGTATTGGGCGGAGCAAGGCTGGCTTGCCGACAGCAGACCGTGGAAATAGTTTGTATTGTATGGAAAAATACTTCTGCAACCGCAGGTTGACACATTTCAAACCGCCGTTTGGTGGTATGCAACCTTTGAAAAGAGTATCCTATACATAGAAATAGGGCGATTGCACTACAGTATCAAACGGAGGTAAATGATTATGATTTTAGCGGATAAGATTATTCGATTGAGAAAAAGAAATGGCTGGTCTCAGGAAGAACTGGCTGCAAAAATGAATGTGTCCCGTCAGGCGGTATCCAAATGGGAGGCTGCACAGACTACACCGGATTTAGAAAAAATTCTTCAGCTTGGAAATTTGTTCGGCGTGACGACCGATTATCTTCTCAAGGACGAAATGGAAGATGAGGAGTTCACAGATGAAACAGATATACCTGTGAAACGGATTACTTTGTCACAGGCAGATCATTTTTTGAAATGGAGAAAGTCTGCGTCCGTAAAAATTGCCGTAGCAACTTTTCTTTGCGTTATTGCGGTAATCCCTCTTTTGCTTTTGGGAGCTGTGTCCGAGGTTGCTCTCTCCATATCTGAAAATGTCGCCGGAGGGATCGGGCTTGTTTCTCTGTTCGTTTTTGTTGCTGTTGCAGTTGCGATCTTTCTGCACTGCGGCTTTAAAAATGCACCCTATGACTTCATTGATAAAGAACCTTTTGAAACAGAATATGGCGTAACGGGAATGGTTAAAGAAAGACAAAAAGAATATAGACCTGTCTATGTAAGGAGCAATATGATTGCAACCGGTATCTGTATTCTATCCCCCGTTCCTCTGCTGGTCGGTGCGTTTACCGAAAACGAATTTTTAATCGTTATCATGCTGGCAATTACTTTGCTGCTCGCCGGAATCGGAGCAGGAATATTTATCATAGCCGGCGTTCGATGGGCGAGTATGCAGAAGTTGCTGAAAGAGGGTGAATATACACCCCAAGAGATAAGGAAAAGCTACATTAAGGAAACGATTGCAACAGCGTACTGGCTGTCAGCAACAGCTATATACCTTGCCTGGAGCTTTTTAACAAACGCATGGGAGACTACCTGGATTGTGTGGCCGGTGGCAGGGGTCTTGTTTGCAGGTGTTATGGCGATCTGCCGTTTATTCACAGACAAGAAAGATTGATAAAATCCTATCGCATTTTAAGGGCAGAAGTGATATTAACACGCTTAAGACGAAGAATGACAACTGCAAATAACGCAATGTAACGCATACAACTGTAAAATTGTGGCGGGTAGGGATAAACTCCTTACCCGTCTTTTTTGCTCTCTTAAACGCTTAAACAGGGCGTTTTGACACCCAAAAGCGTTACATATTCCGTTTCACTGTTATAGCTGCTTGACAAAAAGCAGCTATTTCCATATAATAAGAAACAGATGTTGCGTAATAAATGTTGCCTTAAGGAGATGAACAAATGCCCCCGAAATTTAAGTTTACAAGAGATGAAATAACTAATGCCGCTTTGAATGTAACACGGAAGAATGGAATATCTGGATTGACCGCAAGAGCGTTGGCTGCGGAGCTTGGATGCTCTGTCAAACCGATTTTCGGACTGTTCAAAAATATGGAGGAAGTCGGGCAGGAGGTTTTTATAGCTTCTGACCTGCTGTATCAGAATTATTTGCGTGAAGATATGGCTAAGGGAAAATATTCCCCCTATAAGGCAAGCGGCATGGCATATATCCGCTTTGCCAAAGAAGAAAGGGAGCTTTTCAAGCTGCTTTTTATGCGTGACCGAAGCCGTGAAAAAATAGAAGAAAACAAAGAAGAAATCAGACCCCTTATGCAGTTAATACAGCAAAATTTAGGGATTAGTGAAGATGAAGCATATTTGTTTCATCTGGAAATGTGGCTCTATGTTCACGGTATTGCTACGATGATAGCCACTTCCTATCTTGATTGGGACGATGAATTTATCAGCAGAGTGCTTACCGATGCTTATATGGGACTTAAATACCGCTATACGGAGGGAAAAGACAATGCAGGCAATTAAAACTGTTCAGCTTACAAAAAAATATAAGGATGTAACCGCCGTAGACGGCCTTGATTTGACGGCCCGGCAAGGCGAATTATTTGCTCTGCTTGGCGTAAATGGGGCAGGAAAAACGACCACAATTAAAATGCTTACTTGCTTGACAAAGCCCGACAGCGGCAACGCCTTTGTGAACGGCAACAGTATTGTTACTGATGTGGCTGCGGTGAAAAGTATCATAGGCGTATCTCCGCAGGAGACAGCCGTTGCCCCAAATTTAAGTGTAAGGGAAAACCTTGAGCTGATGTGCGGTGTTCACGGTTTTACAAAAGAGAAGATGCATGCTAAAACCAAGGAGCTTTCCGAACAATTTGATTTAACCGCTATTTTGAGCAAAAGGGCAGGTAAATTATCGGGCGGTTGGCAACGCAGGTTAAGCATTGCAATGGCTCTTATCAGCGAGCCGCAGATACTTTTTCTTGACGAACCGACATTAGGGCTTGATGTTCTGGCACGAAGCGACTTATGGGATACCATTCGTACACTTAAAGGGAAAATAACCATTATCTTGACCACGCACTATATGGAGGAAGCGGAAGCTCTTGCAGACCGTATCGGTATTATGAAGGACGGCAAGCTGCTTGCGCTCGGAACAGCGGAGGCATTGAAAGCAAAGGCGGGAACGGAAAAATTCGAGGACGCTTTTGTTGCTATTGTAAAAGGGAGTAAAAAATTATGAGATTGCTTGCATTTTCGGGTAGAACGGCAAAAGAAATACTGCGTGACCCGCTTAACCTGTTTTTTGGCTTAGGCTTTCCTCTTGTCCTTATCGGTTTGCTTACTGCAATACAGGCAAATATTCCTGTGCCGATGTTTGAGCTTGACAATCTAACCCCCGGCATAACGGTATTTGGATTATCCTTTATGACTTTGTTTGCCGCTGTCCTTATTTCAAAGGATAGAGAAAGTGCATTGCTGCAAAGGCTTTATACTACTCCGCTTACCGCTTCGGATTTTATTTTCGGCTATACCCTGCCAATTTTACCGATTGCAGTAGCACAGGGGGTTATTTGCTACATAGCGGCGGCTCTGCTCGGCTTGAAGCTGACAATCACTGTTTTATATGCCTTGCTGTTTCTCATTCCCGTAGCATTGTTTTATATTGCTTTGGGGCTTATCTGCGGAAGCGTTTTTAATTCAAAGCAGGTCGGCGGTATCTGTGGAGCGTTACTTACCAATTTGTCCGCTTGGATGTCGGGGATTTGGTTTGATGTAGACCTTGTAGGCGGCGTATTTAAGAAAATCGCAAATGCTTTGCCTTTCATCCATGCTGTTGAATTGGAACGGGCTGTCTTTAGTGCGGATTATTCGGGTATCCTGCCGCACCTTTGGTGGGTGCTCGGTTATACCATTGTGGCTGTTGCAGGGGCTGTGCTTTTATTTTTGCGGCAGATGAAAAAACAATAATAGTAGCCGACAAAGGAGGGCGGTACAATGACAATAAAATTATTTTGCAATGCAATCATAAAATTTGTGCTTGGAATTATTCTTGTAGGGCTACTTCTGTTTCTGCCTGCGGGAACAGTGCAATATCCCAACGGTTGGTTGCTTATGGGAGTTTTGTTTGTTCCTATGTTTGTCGCCGGTATTGTGATGATGTTCAAAAACCCCCAATTATTAAGTAAGCGTCTTAACGCTAAGGAACAGCAAAGCGAGCAAAGTCTTGTAATAAAACTTAGCGGCTTGATGTTTGTTGTTGGCTTTGTATTGGCAGGGCTTGATTTTCGTTTTGGCTGGCTGTCGCTTCCTAAAACAGTGCCTTACATAGCGGCTGCTATATTTTTGATTGCGTATTTGCTTTATGCAGAAGTCTTACGGGAAAATACATATCTCTCCAGAACGATTGAGGTGCAGGAAAATCAAAAGGTAATTGATACAGGACTTTACGGTATTGTCAGACATCCAATGTATAGTGTAACAATTATTCTTTTCCTTACAATGCCATTGATGCTTGGATCAATACTCTCTTTCGTTGTGTTTCTCTTTTATCCTCTGATTATCGCAAAAAGAATAAAAAACGAAGAACAGGTACTTGAAACCGAACTTGACGGATATGCAGATTATAAAAAGAAAGTTAAATACAGGTTAATACCTTATATTTGGTAGTCTTAAATTATATTATTTAGAAAAAGGTAACAGGGATTAAATTGCTATCAGCTAAGATGCAGAGCTGGAGAACTGAGTATTAAATTTAAAAACGGAAATTTTAAAACCGTCTCATTGCATAGGTTTTTTCATTGACTTATACTTGTGTACAGGAGGTGCTTACAATGGCAAATGAAGATAAAAAAGATTTTAATGCGATGCTGCATGATAGTAAGGATATGCCCAAATTTCAGACGATCACAGATGAAAAAAGCATAGAGAAGTATGGCGGAAACAAAATGTATTTTGCGCCGCCGATTGATTATGATAAGGTTATGCGTCTTGTGCCGTATGGAAAACTGCTTACTGTTGGTGCGATAAGAGAATATTTTGCAAATGAAAATGGAGCCGATTTTACAGAGCCGATTACAGCAGGAATATTTGTTTCGATTGTTGCGTGGGCGAGCTATCAGCGTTCCAAGGATGTAACACCTTATTGGCGCACCTTAAAGGCGAATGGGGAATTAAACGCCAAATATCCCGGCGGCATAGAAGCTCAGAAAGAAAAGTTGGAAGCGGAAGGACATACGATTGTCCAAAAAGGCAGGAAAAATATCAGATACTATGTTAAAGACTATGAAAGAGCTCTATTTGTGTTATAGATGTCTTTGGGAAACGATTTTAATATCTTGATTTTCTAAACAAAATCGCTTATAATGTGAGCCAGAACATATTGTTATTATCCGCAGTTTCAGAGCCAGTGTTATCAACCCCGATAACAAATTGATAACATTAGCCCATATAGGCAGGATAATATGGATACATCAAATATTCAAAAGCACCACGAATACGACAGAGAATAATCTCTAAACAAAATTGATTAGGCTTTGTCGAGTTTGAATAATTTTCAAAAGCTCGCAAAGCCTAGTAAAATGGGCATTTGCGAGCTTGTTTTTTGCCTTGTGGTACTAAAATGGTACTAAAGTGAGCTGTGCAGGAATAGTTTCATTTACGCCTGAGGCCATGTTATTTTCCACTCAAAATATTCATTAGGAGAAATCTCTCCACTATTTAATTTCGTTTTCATTTCACACCATTCCGTAAGGAAATCATTTACCAATCCATATTCAAAAGTTAATGCGACAGGTGAGCCTGCACTTTCATAATCATCTTCATTGTAAGTTGGTCTGGCAGCCTCAGAAGATTTTGCCGGAGTCATTGCAGTCAGATGAATCAGGTTGCCGGGAGCTGTGTACTCTGGGAATCTTGTACCTTTTCCACGGGCAGGAAGTGATGAGGCGCTTTCTTCAAGCCAGAAAAGTGTTTCAATGATATCTTCAGCAGCACCAAGGCTGTAATCAGAGATTGCCTTGTAATTGCAGTGCAATGCATCAGCAAGCTTTAGAATCATATCTTCACCGGGAATGCGTGCACCGGTTTCATACTGGGATATGCGGACCGACATATTTTTGCCCTCAAATCCAAGTACACCGCCCAATTCATCCATTGTCATTTTACGGAATACCCGTATTTTCTTTATTCTTTCACCAATTGTCATAGTGTAGTTACCTCCGTTTATCTGTCTCTGATGGACTGTTAAAGACAGTATAACACGGAAAAAATGAAAATGGAAGTTTTTCTATACGAGAACATTAGAAAAACTTCTTGACAATTCAATACCATACGGTATAGAATAATATCAATTCAATTATCTATACGATATGGTATTGAAAAACAACTGAATGAGCGGTACAGAAATCTAACAGGCATTTGCTATGACATTCATAGGAATCGAGCGAATGTAGACACTCCCCCAAGCGGACCGAGTACCTCGAGCAGGAGCGGGCGGTATTACAGGAGATTATCTCAGGTAAGGAGGCTGGTTGTGACATCAGCAGAACTGGTATGGAGAAACGCCAAAACAAATATTTAAAGGAAAGGTGGTGAAAGGCATGACCGAAAAGTTTTTAGAAGTAGGAGATGTGATGCAGATTCTTGGAATTTCAAGATCAGCAGCATACAAGCTTATGAGACAGATTAACAGTGAACTTGAAAAGAAGGGTTACATTGTTATCCGTGGAAAAGTAAGCAGAAAATATTTTGAAGAACGCATTTATGGTATGAGTGATGCAGGATAGGCAACAGGTAAGAAGATTGAGACAGAGGCAGGTGCAAAAGCTATATGGGCTTAAGCATCTGCTTCTGCATATGGAAAGAAGGAGATGATGAATATGCCAGCTTATAAAGACAGTAGGACAGGCACCTGGTTTGTCAAATTCTATTGTAAGGACTGGACTGGGGAAAATAAACAGATAAAGAAGAGAGGATTTGCAACAAAAAGAGAAGCGTTGGATTATGAGCGTAATTACAAAATACGGCAGGAGAATAATCTGGATATGACATTTGGAGAGTTCTGGAAGCTGTATACAGAGGATGTGAAAAATTATGTCAAACTCAACACATGGCTTACCAAAGAACACATTGTGGATACAAAGATACTTCCATATTTTAAGAATCTTAAGATGAATGAGATTACACCGGGAGATGTACGCAAGTGGCAGAATGAGATGGTTGCATTCCGTAATGAGAATGGGAAGAGTTATTCCCAGACTTACAAGAAGACAATGCACAACATTTTAAGTGCGATATTCAATCATGCATGCAGGTTTTATAATCTGAAATCAAATCCGGCAAGACAGGCTGGAAATATGGGCAGGGAAGAAAAGAAGGAAATGCTTTTCTGGACAACTGAGGAATATAAGAAGTTTTCAGAAGCGGTGATTGACAAGCCGGTTTCATTTTATGCATTTGAAATGCTGTACTGGACAGGAATGAGATTAGGTGAGCTGCTTGCACTTACGATGAAAGATTTTGATTTTGAAAAGAACACAGTCAGAATAAATAAATCGTATCAGCGGCTGCAGGGGCAGGATGTTATTACAACACCGAAAACACCTAAGAGCAACAGAACAATCAAGCTGCCGAAGTTCCTTGCCGAAGAAATGCAGGAATATTTTGCAATGTTATATGACCAGACACCAACAGACAGGATTTTTCTGGTAACAAAGAGCTTTCTTCATCATGAGATGGAGCGTGGTTGCAAATTATCCGGTGTGAAGAAAATCAGAATCCATGATCTAAGGCATTCGCACATTTCACATCTGATCGACCTCGGGTTTTCCGCAGTTGCAATAGCTGACAGGGTTGGTCATGAGAGCATTGATATCACATATCGTTATTCGCATTTGTTTCCGTCAAAGCAGGTGGCAATGGCGGACAGACTTGATGCTGTCAATGCAAGCTTTGAGGATTGTGAAGAGCAGGATGATGATGTAGAAATCATGCAGACAGAGGAAACAGCACCTATGATTGATATGGATGCGGCTGCGGAAAAGATTATAAGCATTGATAAGTACAAGGCAGTCTGATAATGCGGGTACAAGTTTTGCTGGATATATGAAGCAGAAATTAAAAGAATAGATTTTATATCGGAAGGAGCAGATTATTATGAGCGAGAAAAGGCTGGATGCCAAGAACAGATGGAGAAATGTTGTAGTAGCGTTTCGTATGTCGCCGGAGGAAGCACAGGAGCTGAATGTGAAGGTTTCACTCAGCGGACTTTCAAAACAGGATTATATCATCCAATGTCTTCTGGAGCATGAAATCAGGGTTGTTGGTGGAATGAAGGTGGCAAAGAAAGTACAGGTGCATCTTGATACGATACTGGAAGAATTACAGTCATTAGATGAAGCAGACAGAGGTATAGATGTTGAAGAACTGCTGGTTCCATTAAAGCATGTGCTTGATATTCTGCAGAGTGATGAGAAAGGAGGTAATCATTATGAGTAGGACAACATTTGAAAAGCTTGGCATCCCATATGAAGAAAGGGATGGAATCTTTTATCCGGTGCTTGTCGCAGGAACAGAGAAGGCAGATATAGATGCAGGAAAGTATGGGCGTATGTGGATTAAATATATCAGGGAAGAATATCCAATGAGATATAAGAGTCTGGTGCGGTTCGGTGAGCTTGAAGAGAGAGCGGATGAAGTCAATGATACAGCATATGAGCTGCTCGATGATATTGAAGCTAAGTGGCTGAAAAAGCATAAGCCAAAGAATCCAAATTCCTTTACAGAACAGTTACAGCTAAGAACACAGACCAGGATGATGGCGGAGGAAATCGTTATTATGGATGTGGTAATGCAGTTTCATTAGTGTGGGGGCAAAAAGCGCCGTCAAAACATGAAAATGGGGGCAAAAAGCGCCCCCAAAACCACAAAGTGGGGGCAGAAAGCGCCTCCGCACAAATCAGAGCCGAAAAAGTGTGGGGGCAAAAAGTGCCGTCAAAATGCAAAAGTGGGGGCAAAAAGCGCCACCAAAACAGTAAAGTGACGGCAAAAAGCGCTACCACTCAGATAAGCGAGAAAAAGTCATGGTGGCGGAAAGTGCCATCAAAATGGAAAAGTGGTGGCGGAAAACGTCACTAAAACAGCAAAGTGATGGCAAAAAGCGCCACAATATCAGTAATTGTGGTGGAATATTAACCACCACATATCATATACAGGGTGCAGGTGTGCCTGCCAAGACGAAAAATTATGTAAACGCTGAGGGCGTTTATATTTTTTCGGGAAAAGGTCCGACCTTTTCCGCATCTTGCAAAACCAGTGAACACTACTTTTAGAAAGGATGAAAAAAGCAATGGTACAGATAAAAAGAGATTGGTTTGATACAGCATTGAAGAATTACGAAAGGGGAGAAACGTATGGTAGATGGAAAGCGAAGATACAAGTCTGACAGGAAAGATCATAAGGTATCTGTGAAACTGTCAGAAAAAGATATGGATATTCTGAAAGCGGCACTTAATCGGACTGGAATGACAGCAAGTGCCTATATAAGAGAATTGATCCGGACAGGCGGTAACATAGATACAAGTTATCCTGAGGACAGGGCAAGAGCAATCCGTATCATAGCAGGTATTGCAAATAATATTAATCAGGCGGTAAAGCTTGGCAATTCACAGGGAAGATTGTATTATAGCGATATTGATAAATTGCAGAACAGTCTGGATGATATAAAGAAAACATTCGGGGAGGTGCTGGAAGTATGGCGATTACAAAGATCTTAAATATACAGGAGTCAGAGGGCAGAAATCCAGCATCGCACCTGAAGAATGCTTTGGAATATATCCAGAATCCGGATAAGACAGAAGAATGTATACTGGTGGGCGGTATTAACTGCCTGCCAGATACAGCATTTGAGCAGATGGAAGAGACAAAGAATATATTTCATAAGACAGGTAAAAGGCAGGGCTATCATGTGATCATATCGTTTTCGCCGGAGGAAAAAGTAACAGCAGAGCAGGCAATGTATGTCCTCGAGCATTTCGCAAAGGATGTGCTTGGTGATGATTATGAGGCGGTGTATGCAGTCCATACTGACAGGGAACATATGCATGGGCATCTGATCTGGAACAGTGTCAGCATGACAACTGGCAAGAAATACAATTCACCGAAAGGCAACTGGAAGAATCATCTTCAGCCTATCACAAATAAATATTGTGATGAACTTGGACTTTCCATTATGCCGGCAGAGTACAGCAGGAATCCAAAAAATATCAGCAGGGACAAGTGGGAAAAGGAAATGTCAATGAAAGAGATAATTCTAAGGGATGCCAAGATGTGTGCATATGCAGCCGGGAATGTGGAGCATTTTAAATATCTGATGAAAAGACTTGGATATGTATTTAAGAAAGACGCATGGATGGAGGTGCAGGCACCGGGATTTCGGTATTATCATAAACTGGCAAAGCTGGACAAGATGTTTTCAGAAGATATGTTACGGCATTATGTGGATATGCCCTGGCTGGCAAAGCCTTACTTTTATTCGTCGGATATCAGGGGACTACACAGGGCGAAGCTGTCACCATTTCAGAAGAAGTTTTATGCAAAGCTATACAGATTAAGGGTTGTAGAACAGAAGCGTTTTGTAGTTGGTGGAGCAAAGTATGCAGAGGATTTGAAGAGGTTTCATCAGTTACAGGATGAATATCTGCTGCTTGTGAATAATGACATCAAAAGTATTGTGGAGCTTGTGGATTTCATAAGTGAGAAAGAAGATAGGATTCAGCAGATTGAGGTCAGGCAGAAGGAGATATACAGAGAAAGTTCTAGCCGGAAACGCAGTATAAAGAATGAAGAGCAGTACTGGGAATATCAGATATGGCACATGGAAGTACAGGAAGAACTGGATGAGCTAAAGCAGGAGAAAAGGGGAATTAAGAGGCAGATACAGCTTGCTGATGACATTATAAAAGAAGATTTGTATACGGCTTATTATGCGGTGCCTGGGAAAGAAGAAATCGTTGCAGACAGGGATGTTGAGATACTGGGGATGGAAAAGGAGGCTGTGTCAGAGAAAGATGTGGCTGTTGAGCCGGAGACGAATGTTGAGGTAGTGAATCCAGACAATAATCAGAACGATACGTCTGTAATGCCAGATATTCGTAATGTGTCTGATGTAAATATGGCAAGAATGGATGAAGATATTACTGATGTAACAGGTAAAAGTGAATTTATGGAATCTGAAGAAAAAGTGTCTGTGGACAAAGCTGGCTGGATTGTCAGGAGGATATTAGAGCTTGGTGGTTATGAGAATGTCAGTGATTCTGTTAAGGCAGATGTATTTCGATTTGATATAGCTGATGTGAGTGGAAGTATAAGGTTGTTCTCGGATGTAATGAAAAGGCTGGGGATAAAACTGGATGGAGATGAGCTTTATGAGGAGTATCAGAGGATTTATGATGAGAGAGTTAGTAGAGATACTAATACAGAAAAAGCAAAAGACAAGATATGGGATATGCGGAGATAAAACATTGCGAGATGTATGTAAGTACATCTCGCAATTGGAAAATTACTGATTTTCTTTTTCAATAAATTTTTTGTAGTGTATCTGCATGTATGCCTTCATTCGCTCATTCATAGAAATTCTGGCGGATTTAGAAAGATTTAAGGCATTTCGCTGATCATCGTCAATTGATGCTGAAATGCAGATATTTCCTGTATCAGGTTCAAAAGATATTAGATGTCTGTCGAATAGGGCATCGTGATTAGCGCATAAAAGCAAACCATTGTTTGCATCTATACGTTCTTCTTTGGAGGATTCAGCCCATTCTTTAATATGGCTTGCGCGTAATACAGATGTGGTGGAAATATCGCAAAGATTACAGTGATGACGTTCAAGAAGTAACAGTCTGCGGAAAGAGCCTTGCGAAACACGGGTTTTTACAATCTTTTCAACATCTGTACCGGCACATGGGTTATTATTTAGAGTGCGTTGCAAAGTCATGGCTTCAACATCATCGCAACTTACATCATTTGAAATAATATTATACTGGATCTGATGTGCTAATACTGGGTTATATGAAGGATTCATTGCTACATAATTTACATTATGGGTACCATGTGTGTTTGTAATAGAGTACAGGTTGTTACATAATTCACACGGAATGAGAATAGCAACATATCTCAGGTAATCATATCTTAGCATAACAAGAGCATCATCCTGGAATGCAAATCTCTGAAGCTGGGTAAAAGCCTCTTCAGAATCTGGGATGTTTATTTGTACCTGGTCACCAGTATGACCATATTTTTTATATGCAGAACTGTGAAGAGCAAAATTGAAATCTGTTAAGTATTGTGGCAGATTGATATTGGAACGTACATAGTAAGTGTTTCCGTTTAAATCCATCCTGCCAGAGGGCTGGTCGATTTCATGAAGGTATCTGAAATTGTTATCGTATATATCAATATCAATGCTTTGTACGGAGGTTGTTGCATTATTCAGTTCTTCAAAGAAAAATAACATGCCTTGTTTACCAGTAACATCAATATGTGTCTGGTTTACCGTTGAAGAAGTATCCCCGGCATTAATTCTTCGCTTATCTTTTATAATATTCTGGTTTGAAAGTTTCTTTACCAATATTCCTTGAAAAGCATCTGGATTAAGTGGTGTGCCAGGGATATGTATGTAATTTAGAAATTGGTTTAATGTATCAATGATTTGTCTGTACATGTAATTGTATTCCCTTCTGTAGATTTATATTTATTATATCAAGCAGAAAAGAAAGTGTATATATAAATTTTAATAAAAAATGTATTTACACCCTGATAAAAACATTATATAATATGTTTATTAAACGGAGGAGAATGCAATGACTAATAAAAAGAAAAGTAATTGTGGAAGACCGGCAGGTAGAATAAAAACTGCAAAAATAGAAATTTCAATTGAACCGGCAGTAAAAGATGAATTTATGACATTATTGCGTAATGAAGGGAAAACTGCCTCTGTGGAAATTGGATTGTGGATCAGAGATTACATAAAAAATAATAAGCTTGAGGAGGAAAAATAAATGAAAGTAGTTTCATTCTTCAGTGGGCTTGGTGGACTTGATAAAGGGTTTGTAGATACAGGCTATGATATAATATGGGCAAATGATTTTGATAAATATGCTGTGCAGACATATAAGGCTAATTTTGGAGAACATATTGTTCTTGGAGATATAAATGAAATTCCGTTAGAGGAGATACCAGACTGCGATATACTGATAGGTGGTTTTCCGTGCCAGCCGTTTAGTATGATGGGGCAGCAAAAAGGGTTTGAAGATGCAAGAGGAACATTGTTTTTCAGAATAGCAGAGATTGTGGATGATAAAATAAAAAAAGGAAAGAAACCGAAGGCAATTATTCTTGAAAATGTAAGGTCCTTGAGAACACATAATAATGGAGAAACGTATAAAGAAATATACAGAATATTACATGATGTGCTTGGATATAATGTGTTCTGTGACATATTAAATTCAGCTGATTATGGAGTACCTCAGACACGAAACAGAACATATATTGTATGTTTTGATAATCAGAATGCAAGATTTGAATTTCCAGAAAAGAAAAAACTTAATAAAACATTGCAGGATTTACTGGAACCAGAAGTTGATGATAAATATTTCCTGTCAGATAGAATATTGCCTACAATATTATCAGATGGAACTGGTGGATATAAGGCAAAATCGGAAATAGATCTGAAGATTGCAAGACCTTTGTGTGCAACTATGGCGAAGATGCACAGAGCATGCCAGGATAACTATGTAACCCAGAATGGAAGGGTAAGAAGACTTACTCCGCGTGAGTGTGCAAGATTGCAGGGATTTCAGGATTCATTCGTAATCCCGGTATCTGACAGTCAGGCATATAAACAGTTTGGAAATGCAGTTACAGTTAATGTATCAAAAGCTGTTGCCAAATCGGTAAAGGCAACATTAATAAATCTTGGAGAGTGGAAAGACTGATATGGAATACAAAAATGATAAAGGTGAATTTATATCTTTTATAAAGGCTGGATTGGGCGATAAGGAGAATAATCATGTAGATGTCTGCCTAAAAAGAGTTACAAAGCCTGTAACAGAGAAATTCCTTAATGACAGGGCAGATCTATATAAGACTGATGTGGATAATGATTCGGAACTTATGGAAGCATTTAGAAGACTGGCTTTTATATGCAATGAAAAAGAACAGGAATGCTATGAGTGTCCTGTAAGTAAATATTGTAATACATATATTGAAAATGCCAGAAAAAATGTAAGTGATGATTCGTTAAAGATGTTAGATCTGTTTTGCGGGGCTGGTGGCTTGTCATTAGGTTTTACACAGGAAGGATTTGTGACAAGTCTGGCAAATGATATACAGGACTGTTGTGTGGACACATATGCTCACAATCATCCGGAGACACCAAGAGATCACATAGTGCTAGGTGATATAAAAGATGTGGTAAAAAATCTTGATGAGCTACTGGCAGACAGGAACGTTGATATTGTTGTTGGTGGACCACCATGTCAGGGATTTAGTATGGCTAACAGACAGAGATTGATAGATGATCCTAGAAATCATCTGTATAAGAGCTATGTTGAAGTTGTAAAAAAAGTACACCCTAAATTTTTTGTTATGGAAAATGTTAAAGGAATGTTATCTGTAGCTGAACAGGTAAAGGAAGATTTTCGTGCCATCGGATATTCGGTAGAATGCCATATATTAAATGCCAAGAATTTTGGGGTTCCACAGAACAGGGAAAGACTTATATATATAGGAAATTGCATGGGAGTAGATAACGAACAAATTTTTAATGAAATATTTGCACTAAGTGAAAATATACCAGAACATAATCTTGGAGACGCGCTATTTGCACTTAGGGAACTGGAGGCTTCAAGAGTAAAAAATTCTACAGAAAGTGGTTCAATAGAGAGCGGATACAAAATAGAAAAAAATAATATTACAGAAACCAATGATTATATTTCATATATTAATCAGGATAAGGTGGTTAATGTAGTATCAAATCATAAAGCGAGATATAATAATGATCGTGATATAGAAATTTATGGCCGCATGGAGCCGGGAGACCGCTCAGATGATCCAAAAATTGCAGATATTATGCCATATGCCAGAAGAAATGGTATTTTTAAAGATAAATATTTTAAACTTGAAAATGACAAGGTTTGCAAAACAATAACCGCACATATGAAGTTCGATTGTAATATGTATATTCATCCAACACAGGCAAGAGGACTCACACCAAGGGAGGCAGCAAGGGTGCAGTCTTATCCTGATGATTATTTTTTCAGAGGTGCATATACGAAGACTTATATGCAGATAGGAAATTCTGTTCCTCCACTTCTGGGAAGAGCGATAGCACATGTGATAAAAGAACATATGGAAAGAAGGTAATAGAGTGGCTAATTTGGGAATTAAAGTTGAAACAGTATTAAGTAAATTTTATCTTGTGCAGCCTGATGAAACTATTAAAGGATTATATGAAGTGAGAGAAAAGGAAAATCCAGAAGGCGATATAATGTGGTATTTCTTTTCAAGTAATAATGCTACATTTCATAGTTCGGGAAATGATTGTGTTATTCGTGACATAAACCAGAGTAATTCTGGTTATTTAGAGAGGTTAAAGGCTGCATTTGAAAAGGCAAAAAGTAAAGATAAAAAAATATTTTGGCTTGTGTTGGTGTTTGGGGATGGTATAGGACTTGCTCCAGATGGGTATGATTGGATTGCGTCAATAGAATTAAGGGTTAGCTTAGATGACATTACCGCTAGTTTAAGTATGAGAAAATATCCAGTAGGAAAGGGGAAAGATGGATGTTTTGGACCTTGTTGTATCCGGATAGATCAAGATAAATACTTTAATACAACTTTTATTAGTTGCAAGGATAAAGATGGTGCGTTTACATCAGAGTATATGGATGAATATTTTAGATTGTATGATAATCGTCCGTATCATGATATCGTGTGGAACGCATATATTGATAATGCAGAAAATTATCATAAAGAATACTCTCTGCAACAATTAGGTGATATTCTTAAAGAAATGTATAGTAATGCAGAAGATAAAATGCAGGTAGCATCTATACATATTTTTGGAATAAAATATGGCAGAAATATAATCGAAAATGAATTCAAGGCTCCAGATATTATCAAAGCAGCAGGATTGAATGGGTCATACTCCACAGAATTACAGAAGGCTTTGAATATATATAGGTGTCTAAATAAAAATACATACGGAATCTCTATTTCTGGTGGTGATAATGTACTGGAAGAAAATAAAGAATCTGTTAAGCGTAAAACAGGAGCAGAAAATATTCTTCTTTATGGCGTTCCAGGTGCTGGAAAAAGTCATGAAATAAAGACAAAATATTGCGATGATGAAAAATACATGGAGAGAGTGGTTTTTCATCCGGATTATACATATTCAGATTTTGTGGGACAAATATTACCGAGAGTGGAAAAGGATAGAGATGGTAACGATAAGCTGAAATATGTATTTACTCCTGGACCATATACTAAGTTGCTTAAGAAGGCACAAAATGATCCGGGTAACTACTATTATCTTGTCATAGAAGAATTAAACAGAGGTAATGCTCCTGCAATATTTGGAGAGGTATTCCAGTTGCTTGACAGAAAAGATGAAGAGGATTTTCCTCTTGAAGAAGTGGGCGAAAGTGAATATGGAATTTCAAATTATGAGGTTGCAAAGGAAGTCTACGGGGATGAAAAACATCAGGTAAGAATACCATCAAATATGTATGTTCTGGCTACGATGAATACAGCAGATCAGAATGTATTTACATTGGACACTGCTTTTCAGCGTAGGTGGAATATGAGACAGATAGAGAATAATTTTGATAAGTCTGAACATTCAAAAGATATAATTGCGGGTACAAAAGTAAGCTGGGGAGCATTTGCTACAGTAATCAATGATATGGTCATTGATATCAATGTTGATATGGCAAGCTCTGAGGATAAGCGGCTTGGAACATATTTTGCCAGAAAGAAAGAGCTGGAGGCGGGCAGATTTTCTGAAAAGGTACTTAAATATTTATGGGATGATGCTTTTAAAATGGACAAGACAGCTATATTTAATGAAAATTGTAAGTCTCTTGAAGATGTGGTTATTACATATGAGACTGCAACATCAGATAAACTGGCAGCGGTATTGAGAATGAGCGTTTATGAGAAAATGCTTTCAAAAATGCAACAAAAGAATACAGATAATAATGAAAACTAGGTGGTGATTTTTTGAGGAAAGTTGATATTCGAAGTAAATGCAGAGTGAATTCTAATCGTGAAATGGATACATTTGTAGGGTTAAGATGTAATGATGGTGACATAAGTATCAATTTTCCGCTTGGATATCATATATCTGAAGATGACAATTAGCTTCGCAAGGATATAATGCTCTTACTTACAACACTTTCAGCTAACACAGAACGAAAAGAGTCAGAAATTCTTAAGCAAGGTAATGCTTTTGATGAAGTAGAATTTCCATTGCAGTCATATATGTATCTTATAAAGGATTTTTTTGTACGAGGTTATTATAAGGAGCAGGAAGTTTTATATAAAGTTGCTAAATCGGGAAAGATCAATTGGAACAGGACAATAAAAACCCAGAAACCATATGTACAGGATATGGATGTGTTTTATCTTGATTTCGTTACAAAGAAGAATAGTGTAAAAGAGAATGAACTGATTACATTAATACATGAGTATTGTGTATATGAAAGCTTTGAACGGATAGGCTGGCTCTATACGGAAATGATGCCGAAGAAACCAGTAATTGTTAAACAGGAAAGGGTATTCCGTTCTGTTCTTAAAGATAAAATTGCCAATACATTTAATGATAAAAACAGAATGCTATTCCGACATATGCTTGCAATTATTGATTTTGAAGGAGATAAAGATTCTGATAAAAATTACAGATATGGAACATATCGTTTTGAATATATATGGGAGAAAATGATTGATAAGGTATTTGGCGTTGAAAACAAGGCAGATTATTTCCCAAAAACAACGTGGTATGTTAATGGAAGTAAATATGATAATGCTTCACTTGAACCAGATACGATTATGTTGTATGGAACAGATGTATATGTACTTGATGCAAAATATTATAAATATGGAGTAACAGGAAAGACCTGGGATCTGCCAGAATCTACATCAATAAACAAACAGATTACATATGGTGAATATATAGCAAAAGAAGATAAATTTAAGAAAAAGCATGGAGAAAATATGAAAGTATATAATGCTTTTCTTATGCCTTTTGATTCTTTAAAAAGTAAGTATCCAGATAATGCAAATATGCTCAAAGTGGGTGAAGCAGTAAGTAACTGGAAAGATAATACTGAGGAATATCAGAAAATTCAAGGGATTCTTATTGATGTAAAGACTCTTATGAGTATAAATGTCAGACAGGAAATGAAAGAGATAGAAAAACTGGCAAAGTTGATTGAAAACTGATTGTTGAGGTGATTTTGTGGCAGATGTTTTAACAAAAGAACAGCGGCATAAGAATATGAAAAATATTCATGGAAAGGATACCAAAATAGAAGTTATATTAAGAAAGGCTTTATGGAGCAAAGGATACCGGTATCGTAAGAATTATAAAAAATTGCCGGGCAGCCCGGATATTGCACTGACAAAGTATAAAATTGCAATTTTCTGTGATGGAGAATTCTTTCATGGGAAAGATTGGGATACTTTAAAGAAGAGACTGGAAAAGAGCAACAACAGTGAGTTTTGGATTAATAAAATTTCCCGTAACATAGAGCGGGATGATGAGATAAATAAAAAATTAGACTTTGAGGGCTGGACAGTAATCCGGTTCTGGGGTGAAGATATAAAGAAACATACGGATGAGTGTGTTAAGGTTGTGGAAGAAACGATTTTTGATAATGTTATTGAGGAAAAAGAAGGAAACTGGAAGTGATATGAAGATATTTTCATTTTTTGCTGGTGTTGGAATGCTGGATTTGGGATTTCAAGATGCTGGGTATGAGATTGTTTTTGTTAATGAATTTAAAAAAGAATTTATGGATTCATACTGTTATGCGAGAAGAAAACGTAACTATAACCAACCAATATATGGCTATCATGTAAATGATATTAATTATTATTTGGAAGATATGGGGGAACATATCTTTCAACAATATATTAATAATGAGAGACAGAATAATGAATTAATTGGGTTTATAGGTGGACCGCCTTGTCCGGACTTTTCTGTGGGTGGGAAAAACAAGGGAAGAGAAGGGGAAAATGGAAAATTAGCAAAGAGTTATATAGATATGATTTGTCACTTTCGGCCGGATTTCTTTTTGTTTGAGAATGTAAAAGGGTTAATCAAAACGCAAAAACATCGAGAATATTTCGAAGAATTAAAGCGTGAATTAAAACAAAATGGATATATACTAACGGAACAACTTATGAATTCGTTAGATTTCGGAGTGCCACAAGATCGAGAGAGAATATTTATGATAGGGGTATTGAAGGGCACTGAATTAGCTAGAAAAGTAATTTGCGTGAATGATACATTTGCTTTCCCTTGGAATACGAATTTACCATATGATTCTGCAGTTGTGAAGATGATGAATTGGCCTAAACCACAGATATATCGAGAAAATAGCAAAAGAAAATTTAAATACAACGTACCAAGAAATTTAACTGTAGAAGAATGGTTTAGAAAAAATAATGTATATAGACATCCTAATAAAAAAGATGTGTTTAAGGTTAAAGGTGGAAGAGAAAAAATACAAACAATACAAGAAGGTGATACTAGTAGAAAGTCCTTTAAGCGTTTACATAGATGGAAATACTCCCCGACAGCTGCTTATGGAAATAACGAAGTGCATCTTCATCCATATAAAACACGTCGCTTAAGCGTTGCAGAAACTATGGCGATTCAGTCGTTGCCTATGTGGTTTGAATTGCCCTCGAATGTATGTTTGAGTGCAAAGTTTAAAATGGTTGGAAATGGGGTCCCATATTTGATGGCTTTGGAAATAGCAAGGAAAATAACTAATTACTTTTAAGAAAGCAGGTATATAAATGAATAAAGTGAAAATGAAAGTTAATCCTAGAATAATAGAGCATTTAGGCAGTGATCTGATTACATCCGCAGCTGTAGCTGTTGTGGAATTAATAAAAAATTCCATAGATGCGCATAGTAAACGAGTCAATATACAGTTTTTTGATGGCATTGGGCAAATAGAAAAAAATGATAAAATGTTGGTGCCATTAGATGACGATATGTTTTTCCTGCTAAAAGAAAAGGTGGCTGGGTCTAACATATTATTGATTGAAGATATTGGGATTGGAATGAACGCAGTACAATTGCAAGAAGGCTATCTAAATATAGGTACAGATATAAAATATAAAGATTATGAAAATACGAATCTGGGGGAAAAGGGGATTGGAAGACTTGCTGCACAATGCTTGGGTAAAAAATTAATCCTTGAGACTGCTTCAAGTGATGATAAACAACGAAAAGTTATTTTTATTGATTGGAATGCGTTGATAAATTCTGATAAAATTGATGAATTCGAAATACCATATTATGAGTTATCTAAAATGGCAGAGGCCTATACAAGGATATGGATAATTGATGTAAAAAAAGATGAACTTATAAATGAACCATTGCAATTGGGATTATTTGATGATAATAAAGTGACTTTATCAGATGATTTACGGGTGGCAACATCATTTTTAATATCTCCATATGATAAAGCAGTAAGGAATATAGAAATAGCATTTTATAATAATGGTGTGCAGATTTGTTCAGGATTTGACTCAGAATTACTGAATTTTGCTGAAAGTGTAAATGTTTTTGAAATAAATAATATAAATGGAAAAATTGAATTAAATATGAGCTTGAATTTGACACCTCAGTTTATTGAAAAAACACATAGATCATGTATCAAACCAGTCTCATATTTTCCAAAATATAGGAGAAAAAAAGAAGAGTATATTCAATTATTTGATAGATACAAGGAGCGTTATGAGTCATCTTTAAATATTACTATTTCGTATGAAGAATTGGTAAATAAGATTAAGGAGAAGAGAAAAAAAGAATACTCGGATATAAAGAATCAAGAAGCTTTAGAGGAATTTCTAATAAAACAAGTGGAAAAAGAAATTGATGAATTAGTAGCTATATTGCCGATAGAGGGTCGGGCATATAATTTTAAGCAAGATAATGCTGTTGGAAAAATATATGTAGATTATGTAAAATATTTGAAAAGAGAGACTCATCCTAATTTGGAAAAATATTCGTTGGATGATATTCAAAAATTTTTATCTTTATATAATGGTATAAAACTTTATAGAAACGGATATAGAATAGGAGCACTTGGAAATAGAGATGATGACTGGATTGAAATGCAACAGTACAGAACTTCTGGTCAGCAGTTTTATAGAATGAATCAAAGTAATACAGTTGGATATGTATCGATAAATGATCCTATGCAGACAAATATAAGAGAAATTAGTTCCAGACTTGATGTTGTGCAAAATGATGTGGCAAAAATATTCAAAGAAGTAATAATAACAATATTTAATTACTATTTTTATGATTTTAATCGAGCAGCGGATGATATAACAAAATCTATTTTGCGAGACGAAGGATTACTGCAAGATGATGCTAAAAAGGAAGTAAAGCGTAGAAAGGATGAAAACAATAAGTTATTAAAAGAGAACCAGAGATTATTAAAGGAAATTAAGAGAACTAAAGAAATATTATTAACAAAAGCAGTTGTAATAGGTGATGATGTTAATATTTCGCAAAAGGTATATGAGAAAGCAATTGAAACATTGGATTCTGTAGATACCCAAATTAAAATAACGCAAGATGAACTTGGAAAAACAAAAGAAGTCTTAGATACTGCAGAGGCAGGACTTAAAGAAATCCAGATAGAAGCATTTAACAATTATAAATTAATGGCAAATGGATTAATAACAGAAACAATGACACATGAGTTACATTCGATAGTTAATGATCCTAACATGTATAATATTGAAAGTGATTTTGAGGTGTTGAAGGAATTTCTTTATGATACAAACATAAAACTATATAATGATAATTTATTACCAATAAAAGACCAAAGTGATTTGTTACTGAGAAAGGTAGAAGATATAGCAGATTTATATAATTTTTTGGAAAAGACCTTTATCAAAAAAAATAATTATGATGAATATGCGTGTGAAAATGTTGGAGCTGTAGTGGGAGAAATTGAAAGAAAATTAAAAAAGGAACTTTCAAAGAATAAAATTACTATTATACAAAAAAAATTGAAAACACTGTGGTATATGCCTAAGGGAGTTCTGCTACATGTGCTATACAACCTCTTTACAAATTCAATCTATTGGATTGATATCAGAGAAAAAAGAGCATTGAAAGAAAAAAAATATTGTATAACCAATAATGAAATAGTTGTTGAACAGAAAACAGAATCAAATATTTGGGTATATGATTCGGGATTGGGTGTATTGAAGAAAATGGAATATATTTTATTTGATGCATTACAGTCCGGAAAGGAAAATGACGGAAGAGGTATGGGGCTGTATATTGTTAAAAAGTTATTGAAATCTTTTAATGCAGACATCGAATTATTGGAGGAAACAAATGAATGGGGGAATAGATATATTTTTTCTATTACAGTTCCTAAGGATTGCATCAGATAAGGAGAGATATTATGGAGCATGTGGCATTTAATGAATTTTATTCGTTGATGAATATTGCTGGAATTATTATAGTTGAGGATTCAGTTGAGTTTGATTTGTCTAGAAAGTCAGTTATGTATGATTGTTTAATGCTGACAAATGACGAAAAAGAAAATTTAGTGACAAATATTTCTGATGAACAGATAAAAAATAAACTGATAAAGATATTTGAAGTATATTCCGAATGTAAGGATCAATTTATATGGGATTCAGTGCCTAAAAGAGATGTTGAATTTTATATAAAGAAACATGGATTATATGAACTTAAGAATGCGATTGAGAACCTGACAGAAGATGAGGTAAAAGAAAATAGCGAATTATTTCAAAGATTTGGAATAGGGTTAAAAATTGAGAATGCAATAGGATATAGAGGGTTGCTTGACGGATCTAAGGAAGATGGTGTTAGTTTGCCACTAAGGATTTATAAAGATTTTTCTGCACCAGATCTTAAGTGTATGGAAGAAGATTGGAAATTATTTTCTAGAGAAAACAAATTTTTCCTTTGTGTTATTGATAATTTTATGGGTGGGGAAGCAAGAGGCAAAGACATCATTGATGAATTGTATGCAAATAATCAAGCCAGAAAAAGTGGTGTATGCATTGTATTAAGTTCACAACAGGAAGATATTACAAGAAAAACTGATGAAATGTATGTGGGGTTTGTTAATAAATCTACGGAAAGTATCGATGATGAAATTAAAAGACATTTAATAATGAGTCAGTATAAAATTATGCTTACTATGCTAAAAAATAAAAGAATGGACTCGTTGAAAAAATCGTTTTATTATGCAGCATCAAATATGAATGTAGCAGTATATTTATCTTCAATGGCAAAAGATGAGGGAATAACAAATCATGAAATTTTGAATGAGTGGATTGATTTGAGAGAAAAATATTATACATATCAGGATGGTGCAAATGAAATTAAGAGAACGATTCTGTTGTCGAGTTTGTTTGAGAGAATGAGCAATAATGTTTCTTCTAAAGAAATTGAAAATAATGATTTTGAAGCATTTCAAAGGTTTGAACAGTATGATTATCATGTCAATGAATTTATGACACCACCAATGACAGGGGATATTTTTTACATTAAAGGTAATTATTATTTGCTATTAGGACAAGAATGTGACTTATCAATAAGAAATGGTAGAAGAAAGAATCCAATAGCAGAATTGGTTCCTATTAAGTTAGTAAAGAACAGAGATATGGGAAATTTTAAGGAAAAATATAATTATGAAAAACTATTGTTGGGGAAATTTTTGGATGCGGATGGAAAATGTTGTAATATTTCAATAGATTGTACAAAGAGAGAAGTGATTGATAATGAAATTATAGATTTGTGTGCATTTAATGATTTTGGAAAATCTGAAATATGCTTAAATCAAGAATTAAAAATAGAGGCAAAATATTTATTGCCAATTGAATGGCAACAATATTATGAAAATTTAAAAATACATCTGTTAAATTTGAAAAATAAATATGATCTGATAAAAGAGCATGAGAAAATTTTAGGGTTTAATGTTGTGCAATTAGTGAATGATATGGGAGCAAGTCATAATAATAGATTGGTATCTATTATAGATTTTTCAATAGAAGATAATGTCATAAAATATGACGTGAAAAGAATTTGCAGAATTAGAAATCATGTATTACTGATAAATAAAATGTTTTTAGAGTATAGGGGAAGACAGGCATTTAATACTATAAATATGGATATAGGGCGAAATACATCGTATGCAATAGAGATAGTGGGAAGTGATGAAAGAGTTGCTGGAAATGATGTAACAGTTATTTTGACAACATCGAGAAAAGAAAATGAGAATATTAAAAGAAGAGATTGGATAATTAATAAAGAGGATATATTAAGAACTATAAAAAATGTAAAACCTTTGGAGTCTGAAAAATACGAAAAAGTGTTTGAAGAAATGGATAATAGTATATTACTTGAAAGTAATACTGGTATTATAAAAAATGCAATTAAATATACAAAGCTATCGACAAATGATGAATTAATCTTGAAATTACAATTACTAAAGTAATATGGATGATTCTTAGTTGGGGTTAAGGTGATTATTTGGAAAGAGTTAGCATAAATTTTCAGAATCATTAGTACCACAAAATTTTTTGTTGCAGAAACATTGCCCGGAGATTATAATTTCCATAGGTGGACTTGCAAATCATCAGATAATTATTTTCAGAATAATAAACAAACCTGCAAGCCAGCAGAACTACACACAATAATGACAATATAGCAATGGTACTGGATTTGTACTAAAAATGTGTGGAACGAAGAATAATGAGTGGAAAATATATGAGTTGTCAATACAACATAGTATAGATAACTGCATTAAAACAACCAGAATCAAATCAAATTTTGCGAGTTTGAATAATTTTTTAAAAAAATAAAATATAGAAGGATTTATTTTTCAATAGGAAATGAAGAAGGCTCCAGGAGATTTTAAGAGATCTTCTGGGGTCATTTATTTATGTGTGGTATACTGGAATATATCTATATGAAAATTTGATTCAAAGCCTTATCCAAGTAAGATATGGAAAATCAGATGCTAAACATATATTGCAGAAGGAGAACATTGAATGATAGATATATATACGGAGAGGAAAGATTCAAAAGACTGGATTTTTTACAATGACTTGTACTTCAACCTGAATACAGGAAATGAAGATATGTCACAAAAAGAAATTGATTTGATTCAACAAGTGGATGAGGCGAAATTGACACCAGACAAGCATATAGAAACAAAATATGGCTTAGGTACGATCCGAAATTTATCATCAGGCTGCAAGACCTTACTTAATATTGTGAAGCATCCCGATAAGGTGGTAAATGTTGAAGAATGCGGTCCGAATGTGCTTAGAATCATTTTTACTATGGATAATATTAGGATTTATATGTCAAGACCAACGCTTTTTGATATTCCGGATGATGCCAAAATCAGATTTAATGATTCTGATATAGTTACCGGTGGCAGAGGATATAATGCCTGGTGGAGTAAGGAATATGAAAGGAGAGAAGCAAATGATTTATAAGAATATAACATTTAAAGCAGCTCCATTTTCATATGATTTGACATTTGATGACAGGATTATTCTTGTTGGTGGAGATAGCGGTACCGGAAAAACAGTACTTTATGAAATGCTTGAAGATATAAGATTGACAGACGAATACAAAGCAATCAAGCTATTTAACTATAAATCAGATGATTTTTTAGAAGCAATCAAACAGTGTAGAGATAGTTTTATTGTGGTAGATAATGCAGATTGTATGATTAATGATGATATCAGGAGATTCATTAATTTTGAGTTGTCTAATCAGTATATGCTTTTTCTAAGAAATTGTGACGGACTCAATGTATCTGATAAGAGCTTTAAGGTGCTGAAGCTTGATGATAACAGGATAACGCTGGAAGAGGAGTTGTGATATGAGATATTTATGGACAGAGGATACCGGTTGCAGGGCTTCACTTCTGGAAATTAGTTAATCAGCTTTTCTTTGACAATGAGCTTGCCGTTGAGAGTAAAGGGAGCAATCAGGGATTATTGGATGCAGTATTAGACTTGAATATTAAAGAGGATAATAAATACTATATTGCATTTGATTATGTGGTTGATAATCAGGACATTCACAACAAGTATCGTATGTTGAAGTCAATAACAAATAAGTCGGAAGGAAGGATTGTAATTCTGGATATGATTTGTTTTGAGTACCTAATTCTTGCATTTGACAAGCTGGTAGAATGGACAGGCACCGGAAAGACAGATTGATCATAGTTATTATTATGAAGGTTATGCTGTGTACAAGGCGCAGGATTTATAAGTATATCCGCTGTTATGCGCATGGATGGAATGATTAAAAAGACATGCAGGAACAGGGAGTTTGTTCCTGCATGGAAATAGCTGACTGGCTGTTTTTCTTGTAAAGAAATAAAAAACAAATGTGGAGAAACAATATGAATTGGCAAAAACTATTTGCATCGCATATTTTAGAGCGGGGATATGATTATTATTGTGATGGTGCAGTTGAAAATATAGAGATCGGACGCGATGATTTACGAGCTGATGTCGTTGGAACCGAGGACTACGAGGTTGAGATTTCCTTAAATAACGGGAAAGTCACAGATATGTACTGTTCGTGCCCCTATGCTGCAGGTGGAAATAATTGTAAGCATATGGCAGCGGTGTTATATGAATGGACTGCGGATATTATGGATGAAGATGAGCCAGAAGATACAGACAACGAGGACATGGACGATGATGCGGAAAGCATGGATTTATTTGAGCCTGCAGTTACCGTCTGTGATTATAAGAAAAAATCAGCTGCTGTGGAAAAACTGGTGACATCTGCAGAAAGGGATATTGTGCAAGCATTTCTTGTGTCTGTCTTGGCAGAAGATAAAAAATTATTGCTTCGTTTTCGGAATATGGTAAATAAATGTGCAACAAACGAGGATGTCGAAGATTATTTTGAACAGATTGATGAAATAGCGGATCGCTATCTGGGAAGAGATCATTTTATCAATTATTATCAGGCATATGATTTTATGTTGGAGCTGGAAGAAATCATAGATAAAGATGTCCGTCGCATGATTGACAATGGAAGCCACATAAGTGCGTTTCATGTGATGAACCATATTTTTGTGTTGTTGGGGAATGTCGACATGGATGATTCCGGTGGGGAAACAAGTATGTTGGCAGAGCAGATTTATCAACTGTGGTTAGAGTTGCTTACTAAGGTTAATGCACAAGATAAAAGGAAAATGTTTATCTGGTTTACCACGCATATGGATGGTTCTGTTATCGATTATTTGGAAGAATATATCGAACAGATCATTATGGAAGAATTTAAGGAACCGGAGTACGAGCAGGATAAACTTTCTTTTATGGAGGAAATGATTGAGAAAGCAGAGAAAAAAGATTCTGGTTGGAGCAGAGATTATGCGGTAGGTAAATGGACGGTAACATATCTGAAAACATTAGAAGAGAAAAATGCACCAGAGGATCAGCTGGAAGAAATATGTAAAAAATACTGGAACAATTCCGGGGTAAGAAGATATTACATAGACAGATATTTTGAGAAAAAAGAATATGATCGTGTGCTTCAGGTATTGGATGAAAGCATCGAATTGGACAAAGCGTATCGAGGTCAGGTTTTAGAATATAACCAAAAGAAAAAGGAGATTTATCGTTTACAGGGAAACAAAAGTGCGTATATCGAACAACTTTGGAAATTAGTACTTGAACAAAGTGCGGGAGATTTAGACATTTATAAAGAATTGAAAGCACAATATTCAGAAAAGGAATGGCTGATAAAAAGAGAAGAACTGTTCAAAAAACTTTCGGCAAATGCACATATAGACAGATTGTACAAGGAAGAAAAATTATATGACCGGTTGCTTGCATATGTATTAAAAAGTTCTGGATTGTATGCAGTGCAGTCGTATGAAAATGTTCTGAAAAAAGAATATCCAAAGCAGATTTTAAGTAAATATCAGGGTGAAGTAAACAAGATGGCTTCTTGCACCGGAAATCGAAAACATTATGCAGATCTGGTAGCGTTGCTGCGGAGAATGAAGCGGATTAAAGGTGGATCTGAGATTGTGGAAACAATTGTCGAAGAATGGAAGATAAAATATAGAAATCGTCCGGCGATGATGGATGAACTTAGCAAATTATAAACGCATGCGACTAAGAAAGATACCGTTGATTTTATGCAGACTAACCAGATAGATGTAAAGGTTATTGATGTGGTATGTAAAATCATAGATGAAGTTTCATTTGCAGGGACTGATTCCGTTATGCATGGCACGATAGAAAAAATGGCAGAACACTGACAAAAAGTTATGGAAAATTTTCCTGATGAATTTATAAGTTCATCAAAGTAGTGAAACTCATGCAGGAATATGTTATACTAAAGGCAGACAAAGCTGGAGGATATATGGATGAGCACCTGCAAGGCACTGTTATCTAAAATTATAAATAAAAATGCTTTTTACGAGCAGAAGGATGTGACACAGAATATTTTTGCGTTCCGTGTGGTGGGAATCTGCATTTTATTCTATTCGTTTGTGATGATTCTGAATTGCCTGCATATTTTTATCGTGGATCAGACGATTTTTACAAGAGGCTATGTGGCGGCATGTGTGCTGGTGTTGATTTATGGATTGCTGCTTGTGAAGATGGGGCTTGAGCACCCATTTACCAAGTATCTCAGCGTTACGGCCATCGGGCTGATTGTCGTGGCCGCGAGTGCATCCCTTACCTACCATATGATCATTATTATGATGATCCCGATTATCATTGCAAGTATGTATACTTCAAAAAGACTGTCGGTTTATGCCTTTATATTTACAGTGGGTGGGATTACGATCAGTACTTATGTGGGCTATTATTTTGGGGTATGTGATGCAAACATGGCACTGCTGACGGCGACATCACTGGATCATCTGCAGAAGGATGGTGTGTTTTTACTCAACAAAGTAAACGAAAATCCTTTGGTTACGCTGGCACTTTATTATGTGATGCCGCGATCACTGATGGCGGTTGCATTTTATTATGTAAGTAACAGTGTAAACAGTATTGTGCGCAAGTCCATGGAAAATGCAATGCGTATGGTACAGGCGGCTTCCATGGATGATATGACGGGACTTTACAGCAAAAATAAACTGCTTGAAACAGTGGAACATATGGAGCCAAAAGAACGTCCGGTTGCGGTTATTTATTGGGATGTCAACCAGTTGAAATATGTAAACGATACGTTTGGCCATTTGTACGGAGACCAGCTGATTGCCAAAATTGCGGGATCCATTCGGGCAGCAGTGACGAGTGAGGAAACCAATGCTTACCGTTACGGTGGGGATGAATTTCTTATGATTATTCCGGATGGGACACAGGAGATTGCAGAAGATGTCATTGAAAAGTGGAGGCAGGTGATGAAGCCGATTCAGAAAAACAGTGAGATTCCGGTATCTGCCTCCGTGGGATATGCCGTGGGAAAATATGAAAATATAATGGAACTGATCGAGATCGCAGATCAGAGAATGTATAAGGACAAACAAATACGCCGCCAGTAGCGGCGTATTTTATGGCTCAGAGGGATAACAGAACCGGAAAGGGGGTAGAGAAAATTTGAAAACAAACAAATATGAAATAGATATGTGCAATGGTTCGATCATGGATAAACTGATCTCGTTTGCACTCCCACTCATGCTGTCTGGAATTTTACAGCTGATGTTCAATGCGGTGGATATCATTGTTGTGGGGCATTTTACGGGAAAACAGGCACTGGCGGCAGTGGGATCGACCACGGCACTCATCAACGTGTTCACCAATCTGTTTATCGGAATTTCGCTGGGGGCTAACGTGCTTGCGGCACGTTTTTTTGCGTCCGGCAGGGAAAAAGAAATGTCAGACACGGTACATACCGCCATTCTGCTGGCACTGATCAGCGGAATTCTCATGGCTGGAATCGGGGTAATCAGTGCAAAAGGTGCGCTGCTTCTTATGGGAACGCCGGACAATGTCATTGCACAGTCAACCCTTTACATGCGGATTTATTTTCTGGGGATGCCGTTTTTTATGCTCTATAATTATGGGGCAGCGATTCTGCGTGCGGTGGGAGATACCAAGCGGCCGTTGTTGTTTCTGGTGATTTCCGGATGTGCCAATGCACTGCTGGATCTGATTCTTGTGATCGGTTTTCATCTGGGGGTGGCAGGCGTAGCTACTGCGACGATTACGGCACAGATGATCTCCTGCATTCTGGTTTTGTTATGCCTGTACCGCACCGACAGCTGCTATCAGCTGCGCTTTTCGAAGCTGAAAATAAAAAAGGTTTATCTGCTGCAGATTTTTCAGGTGGGAATTCCTGCCGGGATTCAAAGTACGGTTATTAACTTTTCAAACGCGCTGCTGCAGTCTTCCGTGAATTCCTTCGGAGATACGGCGATGGCGGGGTATACAGCGGCAAATAATATTTTGGGATTTTTGTATATGTCGGTAAATTCCATTACACAGGCATGTATGAGTTTTACGAGTCAGAATTATGGTGTGGGAAAATATAAACGTATGGATCGTGTGCTGATCGACTGTCTGATTCTTACGGTCAGTGTTTCCCTGCTGCTGGGATGTGGCGCATGGTTTTTCGGACCGCAGGTACTTAGTATATATACGAGAGAAAAGGATGTGATCGAGAGCGGCATGGAGATTCTTGCCATTACAACAGTGCCGTATTTTCTGTGTGGCATTATGGATTTGTTTCCCGGAGCACTGCGGGGGATGGGACATTCGGCAGTGCCGATGATCCTGTCGGTGATCGGTACGGTCGGAACGAGAATTCTCTGGATTTTTGGATTTTTCCCACATCACAGATCGTTGTACTTCCTGTTTATTTCTTATCCGGCATCCTGGATCATCACGATTGTGATGCAGGTCATCTGTTTTTATTTTGTGAGAAAAACGGTGCGCAGGGAATTGATGCGGGGATAAAACGCAACGTAAAAAATGTGCCCAAAAATCGGAAACGATTTTTGGGCATTTAGTTTCTTGAAGGAAGAGAGAGAACATGCTACTATAATGGAAACTGAAATGAAGAAAATAGTTTCCTTCCGGCAGAAAGGATGAAAAGAATGAATAAAGAACTGAAAGAGAACATTATGCAGGGAACTTTGCAGGCATTCAATCAAAAGGGTTTGAAATTTACGATGGATGATATTGCAAAGATTTTAGGGATCAGTAAAAAAACGATTTATCAGGTGTTTCGTGATAAGGAGGCTTTGTTTCTGGAAACGGTGGACTATTTGTTTGACCGGATCAAGGACAGTGAGCAGAAGATCGTAGAGAATCCGGAGATGGACACCCTGCAAAAGATTCACACAATCCTTGGTGTGATGCCGGAATGTTATCAGGATGTGGATTTTCGACAGTTATATCAGTTAAAAGAAAAATATCCGGAGATTTATCATCAGGTGGAAGTACGGCTCGAAACAGGCTGGGAAACGACCATTGCCCTGTTGGAACAGGGCATGCAGGAAGGTGTGATTCGTCCGGTCCGGATTCCGATTTTAAAGATGATGCTGGAAGCATCGTTAGAGCAGTTTTTCCAGCGCGATATCCTGCTGCAGAATGAAATTACTTATGCGCAGGCATTGCAGGAGGTTGTCGGGATTCTGATGTATGGAATTGCTTCGGAGAGGTAAAACGAAAGGGGAGCATAAAGAAGCATGGAGAGGTTGTATTGGAACAATGACTGGAAATTTGCCGAAACATGGGAAGAAGCCATGAAAGAGGCAGTATATCCGGAAAATGAGATGGAGGATGTGCGGCTGCCGCATACCTGCAAAGAGCTTCCGTATCATTACTTTGATGAGCATGCGTATCAGATGCTGTGTGGATATCGCAGACATTTTATGGCGCCGGAAGCGTGGCAGGGGAAAAGTGTGGAACTGACCTTTGAGGGAGTGGCGCATGATGCGGTTGTTTATGTCAATGGGACAGAAGTGAAAGCGCACCATTGCGGTTATACGGCATTTTTTGTGGAAATTGCAAAATACCTGAAATATGGGGAGGACAATGTACTTGCGGTGCGTGTCGACAGCCGGGAAAATTTGAATATTCCGCCGTTCGGATATGCCATAGATTACATGACTTTTGGCGGGATGTATCGTGAGGTTTATGTGCAGGTGAGAAATAAGACACATCTTGCAGATGTATTTGTCAAGCCACAGATACATCCTCTGCAGGTGACTACAGAGATTACGGTACAGAATATTTCGGATGGGATAACGTTGCAGCAGGAAATCCGCAAAAAAGGCGAGGGTGCATATAGTCCCCTGGGACAGAAGCCGGTAAAACAGACAAATGTGCAAACCGTTTTTCCAGTGCAGGAGATCCGTTTGTGGGAACCGGAAAATCCATATTTGTATGAAATCCGTACGAGTTTGTGGAAAAATGGGGAAATGATAGATGCGCGTGTGGATATCACAGGGTTTCGGGAGGCCGGATTCCGAAAAGATGGTTTTTATCTGAACGGAAAGAAACTGCGGCTTCGAGGGTTAAACCGTCATCAGAGTTATCCGTATGTGGGATATGCAGCGCCGGCATCCATGCAGATTTTCGATGCCGATATTCTCAAAAAAGAACTTGGCGTGAATGCTGTGCGCACTTCCCATTATCCGCAGTCGCAGGATTTTATCCGTCGTTGTGATGAAATTGGCCTGCTTGTGTTTACCGAGTTTCCGGGGTGGCAGCACATCGGGGATGAAGAATGGAAGCGGCAGGCGGTGCAGAATTTAAAGGAAATGATCGTGCAGTACCGCAATCATCCTTCCATTATTCTCTGGGGTGTGCGGATTAATGAGTCGCAGGATGACGATGTTTTTTACAGGGAAACAAACCGGGTGGCACATGAACTGGACGATACGCGGGCAACCGGCGGAGTGCGGATGCTAAAGAAAAGCCATCTTCTGGAGGATGTTTATACGTACAACGATTTTCTTCACGATGGCAGACATCCGGGGTGTAATCCGAAACGAAAAGTTACACCGGATATGAAAAAACCGTATCTGATCAGTGAGTATAACGGGCATATGTTTCCGACCAAGCCGTTTGACGATGAGGAACACCGGACGGAGCATGCAATCCGTCATGCAAATGTATTAAATGCGGTGGCACAGGAGCCGGATATTGCAGGAAGTTTTGGCTGGTGTATGTTTGACTATAATACGCACAAGGATTTTGGCAGCGGTGACCGGATCTGTTACCATGGCGTGATGGATATGTTCCGCAACCCGAAACTTGCAGCGGCGGTGTATAGCAGTCAGCAGGAAGATACACCGGTTTTAGAACTGAGTTCTTCGATGGATATCGGAGAGCATCCGGGCGGAAACCGCAGCGGAAACTGGATGATTACAAATGCGGATGCCGTGCGGATGTACAAAAACTCAAAATTAATCAAAGAGTATCATCGGGAGGACTCCCCATATCGTGCACTGGCGCATGGACCGATTCCTGTGAATGACTTTATCGGAAATGCGATTGTCGAAAATGAGCCAATGAAACCGAAACAGGCCAGACTGATGGGGCAGCTGCTTAACATGACGGCATATTACGGGCTGAACAATCTTCCGGCAAAGTTCTACCTTCTGGCTTTGCGGCTGATGGTCTGCTATCACATGAAACCAAAGGATGCGGTTGCGCTTTACACACGTTATGTCGGGGACTGGGGGACGACTTCCACGGTCTATAAGTTTGAGGCTGTCAGGGACGGAAAAGTGGTAAAGACCGTGATCAAGGAGCCGATGCAGCAGGCACATCTGGAGGTGAAGGTAAGTGCACATAACCTGACCGAAGGCAGAACCTATGATATGGCGGCGGTTCGTATCCGGGCACTGGATGAAAATGGAAATGTGCTGGGATTTTTCAATGAACCGGTGCAGTTTGAAGTGAAAGGTGTTCTGGAACTGATCGGTCCAAAGACCATATGTTTACAGGGAGGTATGGGCGGTACTTATGTAAAGACGACCGGACAGGCCGGAGAAGGAATTTTGACAATTGAAAATGCGCAGACGGGGAAAATCTGTGAACATTTTCAGGTGGCACGGGAAGAGTAAGGGGGAAATACAATGAAATTATCAGCAAAAGAAAAAACGGCATTCGGCCTGGGGGCTGTCGGAAAAGATATGGTATATATGCTTTCAGCGAGCTATATTCTGTATTATTACCAGGATGTTCTCGGAGTAAGTGCGATGGCAATGGGAATTATTCTCATGGCAGCGCGGGTGTTTGATGCATTTAACGATCCGATTATGGGAGTGATTGTTGCAAAAACCAGAACACGCTGGGGAAAATTCCGTCCATGGCTTCTGGTTGGAACCCTGTGCAATGCGATCGTGCTGTATCTGATGTTTGCCGCACCGCCGGCATGGAATGGAAGTGGGATTGTGGCATATGCAGCCATTACCTATATTGTGTGGGGAGTCACTTATACCATGATGGACATTCCTTTCTGGTCGATGATTCCGGCATTTACAGAAGGCGGAAAAGAGCGCGAAAATTTAACAACTATGGCGCGTTCCTGTTCGGGTGTCGGTTCCGCTCTCGTTACGATTATTACGATGAAATGTGTGTATATGCTGGGACAGGGAAATGAGCGCACGGGTTTCCGCTGGTTTGCACTTATTGTTGCGGTATTGTTTGTGCTGTTTATTACGATCACCTGTCTGACGATCCGGGAAAAATCCACGGTTCATATGGAAACGCCGACCGTACGGCAGATGTTTTCGGCGCTGATTCACAACGATCAGGCAATGACGGTTGTCATCACCATTGTACTGATTAACTGCTCTTTGTATATTACGTCCAATCTGCTGTTGTATTTTTTCAAGTATGATGTGAGTGGGGAGAGCTGGTATAACAGCTATACACTTTTTAGTACATTTGGCGGAGCGGTACAGATTTTGTCCATGATGGTATTGTTTCCGCTGCTGCGGAAGTTTATGAGCAGTATCCGTGTGTTCTACCTGAGTTTTGGAATGGCAATCGCAGGGTATGCGATTCTGCTTGTGCTGATGATTGGCGGTCATACTGCGCTTGGAGCCCTGGTGGTGCCGGGATTTTTGATCTTTGCGGCATTTGGCATGCTGACCGTGCTTACCACAGTATTTCTGGCAAATACGGTAGATTATGGGGAAATGAAAAATCACCGCCGTGATGAAAGTGTGATTTTTTCCATGCAGACGTTTGTTGTGAAACTGGCTTCGGGAGTTGCCGTGCTGATCGCAGCGATCTGTCTGTCTCTCTGTAACCTCAGGCAGGATACAAGTGCGGCGGTTGTTGCGCGTGCAGCGGATTCTTCGGTGCTGGGACTGCGGCTGACGATGGCGGGAATTCCGATGATCGGTCTTTTCATCGCGGTATTGGTATTTCGGAAAAAATATATTTTGACAGAGAAAAAGCTGCAGGAGATTAATGCAGCAATTAAAAATCAGGAGAACTGCTAAAAGAAAGGATGACAGCTATGATTCGTAAAATTGGACAGGCATTCGTACTGGATACGGCACATACAACATATGCATTTTCCATTCTGCCGGGGGGACATCCGGAGCATCTGTATTACGGGAGAACTATTCATATCGAGCATCCGGATGATCTTGAAATTCTTGTGGAAAAGCATGTGTTTGCACCGGGAAATGTGAATATCTGTGAAAAAGAGCATGCCGGTTTTTCGCTGGAGGATGTGCGGCTGGAAATGTCTTCGTACGGAAAGGGTGATATCCGTGAGCCGTTTGTTGAGGCCATTCTTTATGATGGGGCAAAGACTCTGGATTTCCGCTATGAAGATGCCGTTATTACCGGGAAAAAAGATGCGCTGGACGGACTTCCGGGTTCCTATGGAAGTGCGGGAGAAGTGCAACAGCTGTGTGTGACAATGGTGGACCGGCAGTATGATCTGAAGCTGTTGCTCTACTACTATGTCTATGAGGCGGCAGATGTGATCGGACGGAGTGCGAAGATCGTCAATGCCAGCAGTCAGGATGTACAGCTTACCCGTCTGATGAGTCTGCAGCTGGATTTTGATGACAGTGATTATATTTTTACGACATTTCGCGGCGCATGGGCGCGGGAGATGCACCGCTGTGACCAGACGCTGACCGGTGGCAGAATTGTCAATGATTCTTTTACCGGAACCACGTCGAGCCGGGCAAATTCGTTTGTGATGCTGAGCCGTCCGAAAACGGGAGAAGATCAGGGAGACTGTTACGGATTTCATCTGATCTACAGTGGAAATCACTGTGAGACTGCGGAGGTCAGCAGTTTTGGAAAACTCCGGCTTCTTACGGGGATCAATCCACGGGAATTTTCGTGGAAACTGGAGCCGGGAGCACAGTTTCAGGCACCGGAGGCCTTTATGACCTATGCACCGGATGGATGGGGAGGCATGAGCCGGCGGATGCATGCGTTTATCCGGGAGCATATCGTGCGCGGATATTGGAAAAACAGGCCGCGCCCGGTACTTTTAAACAGCTGGGAGGCCTGCTATTTTGATATCAGTGAGAGCAGGCTCTTAAAGCTGGCAAAGGCGGGAAAAGATGCCGGAATCGAATTGTTTGTGGTGGATGACGGCTGGTTTGGCAGACGAAACGATGACACTTCTTCATTGGGAGACTGGGTGCCGAATACAAAAAAACTGCCCGGCGGCTTATCGCGCCTTGCCAAAAAAATTACAGATCTGGGGCTTTCTTTTGGGATCTGGGTAGAGCCGGAGATGGTCAGTGTGGACAGTGACCTTTACCGGAAGCATCCGGACTGGACCATTGAAATTCCCGGAAAACCACATGCAGAAGGACGAAACCAGAGAATTCTGGATCTTGGCAGGAGAGAAGTGCAGGAGTATATCATTGCCAGTATGACAAAGGTCTTTTCTTCGGCACCGGTTTCTTATGTGAAGTGGGATATGAACCGGACGTTTTCCGATTATTATTCACAGAGCCTGCCGGCCGCACAGCAGGGAGAGGTGGCACATCGTTATGTGCTGGGACTGTACCGGTGCATGGAGGAACTGACCTGTCGTTTTCCGGAAATTTTATTTGAAGGGTGTGCAGCAGGCGGAAACCGTTTTGATCCCGGCATTTTGTGCTATTTTCCGCAGATCTGGGGAAGCGATGACACAGATGCCTGTTGCAGGGCGGACATACAGACAAATTACAGTTACGGGTATCCGCTCTCGACGGTGAGTGCACATGTATCTGCGTGTCCGAACCATCAGACGCTGCGCCGGACACCGCTTACGACCCGCTTTGCAGTTGCCGCATTCGCAGTGCTGGGGTATGAATGTAATTTCTGTGACTGTACCAGAGAGGAACTTGAGGAGATCAGGGCTCAGATTGCACTGTACAGGAAGTGGCGTAGTGTATTGCAGCAGGGCACATTTTATCGTGGGCGGACATTTGCTGACGGAAATCTCACAGAATGGACCTGTGTTTCAGAAGATCAGACACAGGCAGTCGGCATGCTGATGCAGAAACTTGCGGAACCGAATACACAGTTTCATGCGTATTATCCCAAAGGACTTGCAAAAGAGAAACGGTACCATTTTACCAACCGCGCGTTAACGTACAGTATTCTGGAGTTTGGGGATCTGGTCAACACGGTTGCTCCGGTACATATCCGCCCGGATTCTGTGACACATCATCTGCTGGCAAAATTTGTAAAGATGGATGGGGAAAAGGAGGATTTCTGTGCATACGGGGATGCCCTGATGTATGGAGGTGTACATTTGCACCCGGCATTCGGAGGCACCGGGTATAATGAGAACGTACGGTATTTTCCGGATTTTGCGTCTCGTTTGTATCTGATGGATTGCAATTTATAGCCGGAAAGTGCTATGATACAAAAGAGCAATTCAGGCAGGACAGGAGATAAGAAAATGCAGAAACGAAAAAACAGATGGTACATAGCCGTTGCAGCAGTTATAATTTTAGCAGTTGTTCTGGTATTGGCAGTTGTGCCGGGGAAAAAGGGAAAGAACAAAAAAGATCCAAAGATGATTGAGCCGACGCAGCAGGAGCAGGCATCGGAAATACCGACGGAAACAGAGGAAGTATTTGATTATTCCGCTACGGAGACCGCAGAGACAAAATCGCTTCCGAAGTCCGTTGTCAGCAAGCAGGGAATTCTCATTGATGTGGATGCCGGAACGATTCTGGCTGGAAAAGATGCATTAAAACGTATGATTCCAGCATCTATGACCAAAATCTTTACCGTGCTGGTAGCAGCGGAAAATATTAAGCCAGAGCAGCTGGACGAGCTGGTTACCATCAGTATTGATGCCACAGATTTCAGTTATAGTAATGACTGCAGCAATACCGGATACGAAGTGGATGAGCAGGTAACGGTAAGGGATCTGTTTTATGGAACCATTTTGCCATCAGGGGCAGATTCTGCGGTTTCTCTGGCAACTTATGTGGCCGGTTCACAGGAAGCATTTGTGGATATGATGAATCAGGAACTGGAAAAAATGGGATTGTCGGAGACCACACATTTTACTAACTGTGTCGGCATATACAATGATGACCATTACAGTACGCCGTATGATATGGCAATGATTTTAAAAGCCGCAATGGACAATGATCTGTGCAGGGAAGTTCTTGGAACGCGAACCTATACGACATCAAAATCCAAACCACATCCAGAGGGGATTACAATATCCAACTGGTTTTTGCGGAGAATTGAAGATAAGGATACACACAGTGAAATTATCGGGGCAAAGACTGGCTTTGTGAATCAGTCCGGAAGCTGTGCGGCAAGTATGGCACAGACACCGGATGGAAAAGAGTATATCTGTGTGACTGCAGGATCCACCAGCAGCTGGCGCTGTATCTATGATCATGTGGATATTTACGATGCGTTTCTGCCAGAGACGGCACAGCCTTTTGAAAGTGAAGAGGTAACACAATAAAAAAGGAACAGCGAAAGCTGTTCCCTGTTGTTTAAAGAATGATGATATTGGCACAATTGATATCTTCTCCAAGGTTGTAAACATTACCGCTGGTAAGCCCGACAACCACAGGACGGAGAATATAGTGCGGAATATTTTTGACCACACGCGCCTGTTCGCCGTTACTCAGTTCCACGATGCTGTCTACCGGATATAGAATCATGCTTTCAAGGAAGCTCTTCATGGCAGTTATGTCGAGTTCCATGGTCATGGACATAATCATTTCCACGGCATCTCTCTGGGAATAGGCTTTTTTATAGGGGCGTTCGGTAACCAGGGCATCATAGATATCCGCTACGGACAGAATCTTGGCATAGGGGCAGATTTTCTCCGCAGACACACCCATCGGGTATCCGCTTCCATTGATCTTTTCATGGTGCTGCAAAACACCAAGGCAGACAGCTGGAGAAAATTCCGCACGATCCTTGATCATGTTGTAACTGTATGTCGAGTGCTGCCGCATAATGGCAAATTCGTCATCAGTGAGTTTGCCCGGTTTGTTTAAGATAGCATTTGGAATTTTGGTTTTTCCAATGTCGTGCAGCAAACCACAGACACCGATTTCCCGTACTTCTTCGGGAGAGAGTCCCTGCTGCTTGGCAACGATCATGGAAATGGTTGCTACATCCACGCTGTGTTTGAAGGTGTATTCGTCACTGGTTTTGAGTGTGGAGATATCAATTGCGATGGCATCATTGCTTTTAATGGAACGCATCAGGTCATCGGCAATGCTCTCTGTGGTGGCAACCATTTCCTCGGAGGTTGTATTGTTGTAGATAAACTGGATACCGGTAGAGACACGTTCACGGATACTGGCAGAAAGGGTAACTTTTGCGCGGTCTTCGGTACGGAGCCGTTCGATATTTTTTTCTGCTTTTGGAGAAGTAGGAACCTGTTCTGGGTTTTCCTCTTCTTCCCCCTCTTGGATGTAAACAGACATAATACCCAGTTTCAACAGGGAATCAATCATATAATCATCCAGTTCGGCACCTCTGGCAACGAGATTACGTCCCAGACGGTCAACGACCGGATGATCGAGCTTCATGCCCGGTTTTAATTGTCTTGTTCTCATGTACTTTCGTTTTATCATATTTATATTTTACTATTTGTTGGATATTTTTCCAAGTTTTTTTGGAAAACTTTAGGAGAAATTTAGGAGAAATGATATGCTTCCACAACTTTTTTTAGATCGAATGAAACAAATGCTGGAGGAAGAATACCCGGCATTTCTAAACAGTTACGAAGATACGCGTTATCAGGCACTGCGGATCAATCCGTCAAAAACCGACACAGACCGGCTTATAGAGGAAACTTCCTTTCATCTGCAGCCGGTGCCGTGGGAAGCGAACGGGTTTTATTACGAAAAGGAAGATCAGTCGGGAAAACATCCGTATCACGAGGCGGGCGTGTACTATATTCAGGAGCCGAGTGCCATGGCACCGGCTGCATATCTGGATGCGCAGCCGGGCGAAAAAGTTCTGGATTTATGTGCGGCACCGGGGGGCAAAAGTACACAGATTGCGGCAGCGATGCAGGGGAAAGGGCTCCTTGTCAGCAATGAGATTCATCCGGCGCGGGCAAAGATTCTTTCCGAGAATATGGAACGGATGGGTGTAAAAAATGTGATGGTGACAAACGAGAGTCCGCAGACACTTGCGGGAATGTTTACGGAATATTTTGACCGGATCATGGTAGATGCTCCGTGTTCCGGGGAAGGAATGTTTCGCAAAAATGAACAGGCGTGTGAGGAGTGGAGTCCTGAAAATGTTCAGATCTGTGCGGCGCGGCAGCAGGAAATTCTTGCATGTGCGGCCTCCATGCTCCGGCCGGGAGGACGTATGGTTTACTCTACCTGTACCTTTGCACCGGAGGAAAACGAGGGAACGATCAGCCGTTTTCTGGAACAGCATCCGCAGTTTCATATTGTGCCGGTGAAAAAATATCCGGGAATGGCAGACGGTGTAGCGGCATGGACAAAACATCCGGCAGCGGAGATTGGCGATACGATCCGGTTATTTCCGCATCATCTGCACGGAGAGGGACATTTCGTTGCGGTTCTGGAAAAAGAGGGAACCGTTTCGGAAAATTACCGGGGATATTGTGCGAATGGAGAAGAAAAACCGCTGGCAAAGGGAGAAGCAAAAGCGTATCTTGCAGGATTACAGGAGTTTCTTGGAAAGATACCGGCAGATGATGCCGGGAGGCTGCTTCTTTTTGGAGAGCAGCTGTATCTGATGCCGGAACATATGCCGGCAACCAGACGGCTGCATGTGCTGCGTCCGGGCCTGCATCTTGGCACAGTTAAAAAGAACCGGCTGGAACCGGCACACGCACTGGCACTTGCAATTTCTCCGCAGGAAGCATGCCACAGCTGGAATCTGTCTGTGGATGAAGCACGCGCGTATCTGGCCGGGCAGACGTTTCCAGCACAAGGGGAGAAGGGCTGGTATCTGATCACGGTAGATGGATACAGTCTCGGCTGGGGCAAACTTGCAGGTTCTGTGATGAAGAATCACTACCCGAAGGGGCTGCGGAAGCTGCTCTAAAAGAAGTCTGATTATTGTTTTAAGGTTATGATTGTGTGAAAAGTAGCGGAATCCGTATCATAGTACATTTGCATGTCCCCTTGATATTGTTTTACTACTTTTCGGATACTTTTGATTCCAAAGCCGTGTCTGGTTTTATCCGGTTTATTTGAAATCGGAAAACCATCTGGATTGCATTTTGGCATAGTGCGGCAGGAGTTGATCAAAATAAGCACAACAAAAGGCAGGGGTTCTTTCTTTTGTACCGTAAGCTCGATAAAGGAATCCGGAATGTATTCTGCCGCTTCGAGAGCATTGTCCAGCAAATTGCAGAAAAGAGAAGTCATATCATTCGGCCGCAGATGCGTCAGAGTATTGCTTCGGATGTCCGCATGGAATGAAATTTCTTTTTCTTTGCATTGGTGCTGGTAACGGCTGAGAATGGCATTGAGCATTGCATCGTCACAGATACGGGCAGACTCCTGCAAATCCGAGCCATTTAGAAGACTTTTAATATAGGCCTTTATTTTTTCTCTTTCACCCTTTGCGTTTAATAGTTCAATGGACTGTAAATGTTTTTTCAAATCATGAATGAGAATTTTCTGGTTCTCATATTGGGACAACAACATTTCATAATATTCTGTAGCATCAGCTTCTTTTTGTAGCATCAATTGCATTTCTGTAAATTCCTGGCTTTTTTTCTGATTATACTGGTGGATTCCAAATACCAGAAGATTGCTTAGCAAAAGCAGGATGGCACAAATGTTTATCATAGCTGTAATCGGAAAAACATAGGAAGTAACTTCTCCTGTTGCCAAAAAAGTAAACATTACAAATATCGAGGAGATTGGAATTAATATAAGAAAAAGGCATGAACGGTCAAAGTTTTCACGCTGCTTGTCTTTGGGCTTTAATAGAATCGTTGCTAAATATACAATTATAAAAAATATACTTTTGCTGATGATGCCGTACAGGGCAAGACCAAGAGTATCTGTCCGGAAAAAATGAGGAAATAATTTCATAATGATACCTGTTGGAGCTAATTCTGACATTGCCATAATTGCAGTCAGTATGAGGGAATGAAAAAATGCCAGTGGGAGGGTAATTTTAAACGGTATATAAAGAAAAAGGATGTTTGCAACGCAAAACAAGAGGAGATTCAGGTAAGGCTGCTGCAGGAGAGAAAACAAAAACAGAATGAAATATAAGGTGCCAAGTAGCAGAATCCGTGATCGGATAGTGTATTTGGGTGTAAAAAGACTTTCTGCATACTGCCATGCAATGATGGCTTCAACAAGAAAACTGAAAAATAATATCAGAACATATTCCATGTGTTTTACCTCGTACTTTCCAGATATAAAAAATAAGCATTTTTAAAGTCACTGTATTTTCTGCGTGTCAGGTAGGCAATAAGCTGCCGATTGGTAAGATGCACCGTTGTATGGTCAAAATCCGTTATATGCTTAAAATTAACAATAAAACTGCGGTGTGTCCGGAAAAAACAGTTATTGGGAAGCTGGTCAGCCAAATAATTCATATTTCGCACAGAGATCAGATCCTGTGAGGTGGTATGTACAATCACTTTTCGTCCCTGCGCTTCCACTGCGATAATCTGTGAAGTGGGAACCATATAAGTCATTTGTTTTGTCTCAATTGGAATTTTGGCACTTATGGCATTAAAGGAAACCAGGGCATCTTTCATATTTCGGAAAAAGCGCTTCAGATTAATGGGCTTGGAAAGATAACGAAATACATGAAAACGCATGGCATCATCTAGATATTCTGTATATGCGGTCACGACAAAAATAAGAATGTTTTTGTTTTGCTTTTTTAATTCATTTCCGACATAAATGCCGTTTACACCAGGCATTTCGATATCCAGAAAAACAAGATCCTTTTCGCCGTTGTCGGCAAGCAAATCTTCCCCACAGGTAAAAGATACGATTTCCGGGCATTTGATATGGCATTGTTCAAAATAGAACTGGATATAACTGTATAATTGTTCGATTATCAGGGGATCATCATCACAAATTAAAATTCGCATGGTTCATTCGACTTTCTATTAAAAATAATTTCCATATATTATATCATTTTTAAAAATTAAATACAAAGATATGCGCATGAAAAGACAGATTTATGTCGTTTTTGGTTGAAAATAGGAAAAATATGACATAAAAATATAAAAATTACAGAAGTGTTCTGTTTTACATATAATTTTTCTTGCGTTTTAAGAAAAATTTACCAATATATCAGGGAAAATGATTGTTCGTGCAAAATAAGTGGAATGTTTTACGGATATACGATATGATAATGACGTGAAAACCAATGACAAATCTACGCAGTGAAAGGAGGAAAAGCATGAAAAAGCAAATAAAGGGATCTATGGCAAAAGGTGTGAAGGCGGCACTGGATATGGTATTGCGCACAGAAGCAAACAGTACATCCTGTTGTCTTTTGTATCAGCCTAAAGCACCCGAAGGATTAAGAAAGTACAGGAGAATGTAATTATGAAAAGATACACAGAGACAGTGGTTGATTGGATGATCAGGCAAAATGTAATTAATGAGAAAGAAAAAGAACTGTATGGATATGCATTATACAGTGCGGGTTTGTTGATATTGCCATTATTGTTTGCTGTGGGAATTGGCTTTTGCCTTGGAAGTATAAAGAGAGGAATTGCACTTGTAGTTCCTTTTATGATTCTTCGAAAATATAGTGGCGGATATCATGCAAAAAAATTTTCTCATTGTGCAGTTGATTCTGTATTACTTCTGTTTTTGTGTATCAAATTTTCTATGCAAATAAAATGTGATTGGAAGTTATTCCTTGTCACGGTTATCGCGTCAGTCAGTTTAATCAAATTCAGTCCTATAGATCATGAAAACAGAAAGCTGAATGAAACTGAAAAATACAGATATAAAAAAATTGTAATAGGTTTGGTGTGTTCGTTAGATGCGTTGTGTATCATCTTATTTCTACATGGATATCATAAACTGATTATTAGTATGTGTATTGGAATACAAATGACAGCAGGAGTGCAACTTCCAATTATTATTAAAAGCATGGCACACAATGACCAAAAAGGGATTTAAATGGTCGTTTGATGTAAAAAGGGTTGAAATTTTACAAAGACAAAGATAATTTAAGATTGTTATTGGTTTCACCTTTTATTTTTAAGAAAAAGCAACTAAGAAATTATCTTTTAGAAGGAGAAAAAGCAATATGAAGAAAACAGTTTTGGCTACGGCATTAGCTTTGTCAATTATAGCAGGCACTATGCCAACTTATGGAAAATCAGTCGGAATATTTTCAAATTTTACAGTTACTTATTCTGGTGGAGAAAAGTTTACAAAGGCTGTAAGTAAATATAAAGATGGCGGAAATGGTGTGGTTAATATGAACAACGATTCAGGCGCTGCATGGATTACAGCCAATATGAAGAATTCGGATGGAGTATATCGTGGAGGATGTACTTTACAGAGGGGCACAAGAAAAACTTTTCCAAATACAGGCAAAGCTGGATATATGTATAAACTTGGATTGTCTAAAACTAATAATACAGGTGGTGGAACAGTTACCATCAATGGTTCATGGTCGCCAGATGAAGATTAACAATTAACAGGAAAGGTATAGTTTGGAAGCTATAAAGCAAAAAGACTATACCTTTTAAAAATTTACCATATTAAGGGTAAGGATGAAAGATGAAAGAAATTTATAAATTCAGAATAAAAGAAAAACGTATGTTTATCAGTGGAATCGTTTTATTACTTATTTTGTTTGTGTCATGGTTTTTTGAAAGTTATTTTGCAGAGGTCATGTTTTTTATGGATTATGATGCTCCGGATTTGGTTAAAAATGCAAAAGAAATTATGTTGCATGATATTTTGACATGGGAACGATATATTGATTCAGCAATGCGCTATGTGGTGAATTTTTTCCCTGCATTTGCAGTTTTTCCAGCACTTCCTTTTTTGCAGGAACGAAAGAGTTATTTTGTGATGGGGGCAAATCGGTTTAGTAAATATCAGATGGAATGTATGAAGGCTATTGTTGTCTATTCTTTAAAAAGTGGAGTTACAATTGGTGGTGCATTTACAATCTTTGGAGTTATAGGAAGTTTTTTCATGCATCCTTCGGTTTACAATATTGGGGGATTTGCTTCTGTTTTTCCAGATAATTTTTATATACGGCATCCGTTATGGTTTTTCTTGTTTATGACATGGACGGTTTATTTTTCATTTGGTATTGTATTTGGACTATTGGCATGTGGTTTGTCGTTTATATTCGAAAAAGAAATATATATTTTTATTGCTGCATTATTTTTCTATATTGGAGAGACATATATGGGATATATATTTAATTTTCTGCCATTAAAAATATCAGAAAGCGTAGTGGCATTTAATACTTTGTACAGTACAGGCGAAATTTTTATACCGATAATCACATTATTTATTATTGATGTTATTTTGATAACATATGAAATGAAAAAGCAAAGGGGATTTATTGATGATTAGACAAAAAACAGAACAATATGTTTGCGTCTGTATCTGGGCTATGCTGCTTGCAATTGGTTCTGTTGTTTTAGCAGATCAGAAACTTCTGCAGTTTATAATGGAGGAATCCTATAAAATTACAGAAAGAGATTTGTTAAATGTTATTTTTATGACAGATCAGTTTGGGATGTATCCATATTTGAACAAAAGTGATATTGGAGAGCTGCTTCCGATATTTTCTTTTTATACAGTTGGAGTTTTTGTTGCAGATTTATCTTTTTTATCAAAATCGAAAGAATATTACAATATGATTTTTTCAAGAGTTCAGGATCGGAAACATGCAATAAAATACATGAAAAAAGGAAGCTTAAAAAAGATAATTATTTTTGTATGTAGTTACACCATATTTTGTTATGTTGGGATGAGGTGGAGCTTGATATTTTGTTTTCATGCAATACAGCTGCAAGATACAAAATTATTTTTAGAATTGATATTACATGCAATTTCGGCAGCATTGATGTTACTGGTATTGCAAAAGATTACTTTATTTGGTTATATCAAATGGAATGCAGCCCCATCGTTTATGGAAGGACTGACTGTTATAGTAATTATATTGCTTTTAGATATGCAGATGAAAAGGGTGAATCTTATTTTGTTTTCACCTGTTCATTTTTATTTGGACAGTATAGGAATATTAGGGGGATTCAATATCATTTTGTATATAATAGAAACTGTTTTTTTACATAAAAATTTATCCTTTAAGGGGGTGTGAAAAATGATCCGATTAGAAAATGTTTCAAAAAAGATAAAAAATCAGCAGGTTCTGCAGAATATTTCTATAGAAATGGAAAATGGAAAATGTTATGGAATTGTAGGAAATAATGGCTGTGGAAAAACAATGCTTTTGAGAGCAATTTGTGGATATATGGATATTGATGACGGAAAGATAACGTTGGATGGAAAAGTAATCGGAAAAGATATTGATTTTATAAAAAATGCGGGAATTATTATAGGAGAAACGCAGTTTATAAACAGCTTATCCGGATTTGACAATTTAAAGATTTTAGCTGAAATTCAGAATAAAATAGGGGATGAAGAAATCAATAATATTTGCCGTTGGATTGGATTATACGAAAATCGTTATAAAAAAGTAAAAAAATATTCATTGGGAATGAAACAAAAACTCAGGCTGGCTCAGGCTTTCATGGAAAATCCAGAAATTTTAATTCTTGATGAACCGTTTAATGCATTGGATAAAGATACTGTTACGAAGGTGCAAAACAAAATTCAGAATGAAAAAGAGAATGGAAAAACAATTTTATTAACGAGTCATGATGAGAGAAATATTAACTTATTGTGTAATATAGTGTTTGAAATGGATTGCGGAAAGATTATAGAAAAGAAAACAATGTAAATGATATATAACGGAGATGCTGAATATGAAGAAGATAATACTAATATTGTTATTGGTGATACTTGGTTTTGCGATCTGTAAAAACAGGGTGGAAGTGAAAGAACAAACAGAAGAAAATTTAACAGAAGAAAATTTTAATAACAAAGAAGAAACTTCTGCTTATATCAATCAGCCTAAATTTAATTGTAGCGTAGACAAAATGTGTGAGGTGTTAAAAAAAGATAAAAATTTAAAATTACAAAACAATAAAAAATTATGTATTTTTGAGGATAAAAATGAGAAATTTGAGATTCAGATAGGAGCATGGGATACGGAAATATCTGAAATATATTATACAATACATGACAAAGATCCAATGAAAGATGATAAAGTATCTGTTGCTTTCTTTGAAACCGTAAAAGAAATTTTAGATGTCTTTTCGGAGAATGTAAAGGAAGAAGAAATCCGACAGGAATTTTCTAAAATAAAAATTCCAGAACAATCTATGGAATGGAACTATTCGGAAAAGATAAGCTTATTTGTAGGGAGAACGGGAGACGACTTTGACTTCAGAATTTATCCGCGTTGAAAGTATAATGGTCTCATAAATTAAGACACTTTTTCGGACAGATTTTAATGAATCTGATATACTACAATCAGTATGAAAAAGAGGAACGATTATGTTTATCTTATTAAGTATGCTATCATACATATCAAATTGTTAAAAATAAATAATATCAACAAGGGCAGTATGAGAAGCTGCCCTTGTTTTGTTAATGTATAAAAGGAACCATATAAATTGGAAGACATATAATATCACCGTCTTTGCAGAAATCTTTGGTGTATACCAGATATTTCTGTAGAATACGGTCGGAATATTTCAGTGAAAATGCATCCAGAGATTTATGTGTTTTATAACCGGATGATTTTACTTCTATCGGGCAAACTTTATTTTTTTGTGCAAGAAGAAAATCGACCTCATAGTTATGATGTGAGGTTTTGTTCATAAATGTATGGTAAAACAGCTCGTTTCCATTGGAGTGCAGAAGTTGTGCCACGACATTTTCATACAGATATCCAAGATTCGTTCCAAGTTTGTCGTTTAAAAGTTTTTCATAAATAATATTTTCTGTAAAATCCTTATCTTTGAACATTAAAGTCGTAAATAATCCGGTATCACAGAGAAACAACTTGAATTTTGATAAATCTTTGTTGGTTGCCATGCCGGCATTTGGATCATTTGCATGATAGGATACGAGAACAGTTTTGGAATCTTTCAGTTCTGCAATCAGTTCTAAAATTGTGTCAGCTCTTTCATTGGAGAGAACGCTGGATACCTGATAGCGGGAAGCATTTTTGTTCAGCTGTGCCGGAATGGAGTCAAATAAAAGAGAGAGCTTTCCGGTTGCGTCTATTTTCTTAAAATCATCCTCATATAAACTTAAAATATCACGTTTTATGGCATCAACTTTGCGAAAATTGTTTGTCTGGATATATTCATCTATAGCCTGTGGCATTCCGCCAACTAGCATATATAGACGGAAATCCCGAAGGAGTTTTCGATTCATGCTCTCACCTGCCGGTTTTTGAGCGGTAAATAATTTTTGCAAAAGAACCGGAGTTGTGGTATCGCCTAGCGCCCATAAAAACTCTTCATAATCCATCGGAAACATACTTATTTTTCGTTCTTCGCTTGGAATAAGTATATTTTGCACATTTTTTTTGATGGAAATCAGGGAACCTGTTTCAATGTAATCATAGCGATGATCTTTGACCAGCGATTTAATTGCCTGCCTTGCCAGTGGGCAAAGTTGTACTTCATCAAAAATAATCAGTGATTTTCGTTCTATCAGATCGGTTCTGTATTGAAATTGTAATTGTAAAAACAGATAATTTAAATCGGAAACATCTTCAAAAAGTTCACGGACATTTTTGGATGCCGTGGAAAAGTCAATCAGAATATAACTGTCATATTCATTTTTCGCAAATTCTTCCACAACAGTAGATTTCCCAATTCGACGGGCTCCTTCTATCAATAGTGCTGTTTTTCCTGCAGATTCCTGCTTCCAGGCTAAGAGCTTGTCATATATTTTTCGCTTAAACATAAACATCTCCTATAAATGCGCATTTTTTATATTGTTATTTTACCACAAATACGCATTTTTTAAAGCGCTGTTTTACCACAAATGCGCATTTTTTACAGGATTATATACTGTGACCGCCGCCACCGCCGGAGTGGCCGCCACCACCGCCACCGCCGCCGGAATGTCCACTGCCGCTGCTGCCGGAAGATACCGGACTGTAAGTACGCGACTGGCGGATGAATTGTGTGCGTGGGTTATTGATCTGCATCTGTGCATACAATCCGGTCATCACCTGTCTGCGGTCTGCCTTGTGGGAACGTGAACTCCACAGCGCAAAAAAGAGATTGAGAAACAGTGCAGCAACAATGGCCAGCAGCGCACTGCAGAGGTAGCGCATCGGTTCTGCAATCCGTTTGCCCTGCATCAGCGTTTCGATCTGGGCAAAGACCTTGTACGCACAGGTATAGTAATCCTTATCGCGTGCGTAGGTATAAGTGTTATCGGTAATCGAACGTGCGCGGGAATTGGTGATGATTTTGTGCGCCTGTCCATCGCTGTAGAGATAAATCTCATTCAGGCAGCGGTCAATGACGAAGATCGTACCGTTGGCATGTGGACCAAAGACATCATCAAAATAATCTGCAGCAAAATCTTCGGTGGAAGATTTACTGTGTCCGGTTGTGGTTACAAAAGCCACATTACAGTATGCGGTCAGATCATACAGCTGCTTTTGCAGACTGTTTTCCTGGGAGTCTGTCAGAAAATCGGCAGAATCATCCAGCACATAAACGTAGCCGGTTTCCTCATTGGAAGCGGAAACTGCGGATGCACAAACCGGTATGGTGCTGGCGGAGAGTATCAGACAAAATACAAATGCCGTAAGGATACGTTTTATTTTACGCACGGTCATCACCTCCCTGTTTGTCAAATTGTGGCAGCCGGCGGGTGGACAACAGATTATACGCATGGATAATACTGATGAACGACACGAGGATGGCAGCCATGGAAAGAATTGCGGCTCCGTAATAGTAGAGATCCGATACCGGATGCAGGAACCATACCCCAAACGAAAGTACCGCAGCACAAAGCGGAAGAATCCAGCCAAGCGGATTCGTTTTTGCGGCTGGCTTTGGCTGGGCTTCAGGGGTTTTCGGTTTGTCTGCAGCAGAAGCTTTCTTCGATTGGATGAACATTTTGCCCCGGTCATTTGCCCCGGTATCTTTTTGGTGGATAGAAACGCATTCGTAACAATAGACACCGATGGAAAGCAGTGACAAAAGCAGGGTAGTCATTACCAGGGAAGAGGGCTGTAAAAATGCCGACCATGCCAGAAGCGCAAAGATCGGAATTGCTAAGAGTAGCGAACCGAGCAGATAACGCTTCGGATCAATCGGGATATCCGCAACGACCAGTCCGGTCTGTCCGTTGACCGTTGCATAAGCGACACGGTCTTTTTTGCGGTAGGATAGAAACCATACCGGAAACATGGTACTGTCGATGGTTTCCGTTTTTGTATGGAGCTGTTCAGGACGGATGGTATCCATGGTAAAACCGGCAAATGTCCCGTCAGAAGCAATACGCTCGGTTGTTTCCGCAGATGCAGTGTATTCGGCATCGCCCTGATATACTTTTGCATCCACATCGGAAGTGTCCGCGTAAAATCCGCTTAAATAGGCGGGGGTAAAGGCTTTCATGCCTTTTAAATTATATGGAGCCAGTTCTTCACTGATATTGTCATCAAAAGAGGATGAGGCATCATAGGAAAGACCTTTGTAGTAGGCATCCAGATCCCCGGTAAGTGCGTAGTGATCGGTAATAATATAATCACCGCGGCGGGAAGTCTTTTTCCCATTGAGCGAGAGAGAACCTTTCTGGGAGATATAAAATGCCCAGTAAGGCATGTAAATTCCGCGGAAACTATCGATATAAGAAGGATCGCGGAGTTCTTTTGGCGCAAAAATGGAATGTTTCATACGGCGTGCGTACGCTTCCTTACACTGTTCCTTTGTCTTCTGGAACGGAATAATATAATTGGGCCGTTTTTCGTGACTGATTCTGCTGTAAAGAATCGTGGAGGCTCCGCAGAAACTGCAGAAACCGGCTGCGGCATTGTCGGTGCTTAAGATTTCACCGCCACACTGCGGACAGGTAAAGATCGTGACCTCGTAATCGCCGTCGAATGTCTTTGATTCTTCGGCATCACTTGTTTTCCCGTCAAAATCATAAGGATCAAACAGTGTGTGACAATGCTCGCATGAGAGTTGCTGGGAAGGAATGTCAAATTTGAGATTTCCTCCGCAGTTTGGACATGATAGCATAGTGTTTTCCCTTTCCAAAACATTTTCCTTTGTAACTATTTTATTCTAGCATTGTGGAAATATTTTTACAATGGGTTTCATGCCATGGAGTCTGCATAGAATTGTAAAATAAGAATATTAATGTTGACTTTTGCTATCTTCTTACGCTACTATTGACGAAAAGATGAAAGTGAGAAGTAAAATGGATGGACAAATTTTGATAGCCGACTACATGAACATATTGGAAAACAATGAAGCTAAGATCAGCGAGTATTTAGATATAAAGGCAACAGCTGAGAAATTATCTGTGTCTACCGCCACAATCAGAAATTGGGTGAAGCTCGGAAGGCTTTCTGTTGCTGATGTTCCAGGTAGAAAACTGTTGTTTAATAAAACTGATGTCGAAAGTTTAGTTGCGGATATCGTCAGTGGAAAAACTGATAAATTGACAAAAAGAAGAAATAAGAAAGCGGTAAAGGGAATAGATCTTTACACGGACTATATTTGCGATGAAAGTGGAAAAAACATTGTTATTGGGGCTTATCTTGCCAAGAAAGACCCCAGTACATATACGGAATCAAGTATCCGAGTGCTTCTGGCCCATTTCGCCTTGGAGCTGTATCTGCAATCAGTAAATAGACCTTTGCAATCCTTGAATTCATATCTGGCTGAAAATGAGGATGGTTTTTCTGAATTATTGCATGAATTGCTTGGTACTTCGACTATTGTCGACGAGGATGTTCAGAATTTACCAATTCCTGAGTTTACCCCGTTCCAAGATTTCCTAGGGTTTATTTACATTTCAATTAACAAAATTGCAAACAGAAAGGTCACTGGATCATATTTCACACCAATTGATGTAGTGGATCATTTAATGAACAGTTTGTCTGAATACTTAAGTCCTGGCAAGCGTCTGATCGATCCATGTTGTGGAACAGGAAATTTTCTTTTAGCTGCTCTAAAACGAGGAGTTCCAATTGAAAACATATATGGAAATGATATAGATGAAATCTCTGTTTTAATCACAAAGCTGAATTTTTTTATCAATGGTATTTATAATCTGGATCTATTAGATAGTCACTTTAAAAATGTTGACTCCCTAAAAAGCGAAGGTACCAGTAAATATGATATCGTTGTAGGCAATCCACCATGGGGGTATGAGTTTTCAAAAGAAGAGGTAAAAGCATTAATGAAAAGGTTTACTACTGCTTCTAAGCATGGGACAGAATCATATGACCTTTTTATTGAACAATCATTGGATAAGCTTGCTCCTAACGGGATTCTTGCCTATGTTCTCCCAGAAGCGGTATTAAATGTAAAGTCTCATATCCAAGCAAGAGCAATAATTGCCAGAGAGGCATCATTAAAATTTATTAGCTATATTGGGAACGCTTTCCCAGGAGTTGTGTGTCCTTGTATATTATTGGGTGTTGAAAAGGACAGGCAGGGTAAAACAAGTGGCTGTCTAGTTAAAAATGATAATGAGCAATTCACGATTGGTACAGAACGCAATTTGCAAGATGAATATTGGAATTTCAATTTGTCTGACCAGGACGCAGAATGTTTAGAGAAAATTGCTGGTGCGTCCAAAGCTTTTTATTTGAAGGGACAATCCGACTTTGCGTTGGGTATAGTTACCGGAGCAAATAAAGAATATATTTCGAACGAAAAAAATGATAATAACGAAATGGTATTGAAGGGGAGCCACATTCATAAATACTCGTTTGAGCAATCTGGCAACTACATCCGATTTGAACCTGAAAATTTTCAGCAGGTTGCGCCGACAGAGATGTATAGAGCTCCTGAGAAATTATTGTATAGATTTATTTGTGCAACTCCGGTCTTTGCATATGATGATCATCAGACACTATCGTTGAACAGTGCAAATATTCTTATTCCACATGTTGACGGGATCAGTACGAAATATATTCTAGCTGTTTTAAATTCACGGACAGTGTCCTTCTGGTGTAGGAAAAAGTATAATTCAGTAAAGCTTCTTAAGTCTCATATAGAAGGCATTCCAATTCCGACTCCGACCGACCGGCAACAGCAGGAAATTGTTAATCTTGTAAATTCTTTGATTTATACTTCATTTGAGTATAGAGCTGAGCGTTATAAACTTTTTAATTGTCTAGAAGAATCGGTTATGTCTTTATATCAGCTCAATGATATAGAACGGAAAATTGTTAACGAAGACTCCGCGCAATACGACACTTTTTTATAAATACAGGCTCTAAAATAAATGTTGGGATGACGAATTATATTTGATGGCTCTATGTCAAGTGTTTGGGCGTGATTCTTTGAATCACGCCCAAACACTTGACATAGAGCCTAAAAACAAGCGAGCAGAGCAACATCAGTTGCTCTGCCCATGATTGTTTATTTGATTTTTGAAAAAAGATCATACAGATCTTCGTATGAGAGCTTTTTCTTAAAATAATGCTCTTTGTGGTAACGAATCGTGTTTTGATTCAGATGAAACTGGCCTTCTCCCTCATTGCCACGATGCTGCTTATTGGAATATCCAGGACATTCCAATACCTGGTCATGTGTCATCTCAAAGATTTCTATACAGTCAGCAAAAAATAATCCGTAATAAAGAACCTGAAATTCATTTGTCTTTACCTGCTGGATGTTACAATCAAAGTTAACGCCAGCATCGACATCTGCACTTACCATTGCTCGATTCGCCAGATTGGCTTTTTTGCATTGATCAATAACATTCGTATCACGAATCTTATCGTCATTTTCCTTCATTACAGTCGAAAATTTTACCTCAACACGTCCTTCTGTTTCTGAATACTTGTCAAAGGCAAGATCATTAGACTCCGACATGTTGTAGAGATATTTGATCATTATCTCCGCTACAGTTCCAAAACGACGTGTTCTTAACGCAAAAATACCGTCCCTGAATTCTTTGATTTCAGCTGTTGTTGCCATAGAAACCTCCTAAAAAATTAAATACTAACTATCTGGTAAAGATTTTTATAGGAAAGAGATTGCACAAAATATGGATCGTGCATATGTATAGTATTATTGTTCAGATGAAATTGCCCTTCCCCTGTATTCCCTCGATGCTGTTTGTCGCTGAAGTTTGGCAAATCGTGCACTTCGCTGGAATTCACCTTATAGATGTCGATACGATCAGAATAAAACAGTCCATAGAATAAAACGTCAAATTCGGTCGGCTTTACCTGCTGAATATTGCTGTCAAACGCTACAGAATCAATCTGATCAGAAGAAATTATCTCATTTGAAAAATTGGGTGCGTTCAAACACGATTCAACAAGATTTTGGCGAGTAATTGGGTCTTTGTGCTTTCGGGAAGCTTTTGAAAATTTGATTTCTATTCGAGCATTATTTCGCGAATCATACTTGTCAAACTTTGTGGTACTGGGGGCATCATCAAAATCATACATTGCTTGAATCATGAGTTCAGCGACATTGCCAAATCGACGTGTATTAAGTGAAAAAATTCCTCTCTTAAAGTCATCCACTAATGACATTACATCACCCCCTTAAAAAGAGCTTCCAGTGAAATACCAAATCCGTCCGCAATCTTTTTTATATTAGCCAGTGAAAGATTGCGCTTGCCGGTCTCTACTGATGCATAATAGGTTCTGTCCATATTTATCTTTAATGCGAATTTCTCCTGGCTTAAACCCAGATCTTCTCTTAACTCTCTACATCTATTACCAAATTCTTTTTGTATCATGGATACTCCTCCATATGAAAGAAGTATATTATATTAGTTACATATAAGGCAACGGACTATGAGTCACATGCAGTGGAGGGAAATATTGAAATGCACACAAGAAAAATAAGCAAATCTAGAGTAAAATCAAGATTTGCTTATTTTTAAGAACGTACCTTTTGGTGACGTTCGGGAAAACGAGAGTGAGTTTGTGCGACTGGTCATACAGACCTCTGAGGAAGAAGCCAACTGGAGTCTGCGAAGACAGAAAAACAAGTTGGAGGAGGCCGAGGCCAGAATCAAGAAGCTAGATGAGATCATTGACCACATCTACAAAGACAACCTGAATGGCAAGATATCAGATGAGAGTTTCAAACGGATGAGCGCCAACTACGACCATGAGCAGAAAGAACTGTAGGCGAGAGCTACAGAACTTAAAGCATCCATTGCTAAAGCAAAGGTGCAGAACGTGAATGTGGAGAGCTTTCTTTTCTCTGGTCAGGAAATACACCGATATCTAGGAGCTCACAGCCGAAGTGGTTCACGAGTTCATTGAAAATGCTTACATTTACAAAAACGAAACTGTGAACGGACACAGGATCCGTCACGTCAAGGTCGTCTGGAACTGTATCGGAGAGTTCACCCCACCGCAGACCCAGACAACAGAAAAGGCCTGATCGACAGTTACATTGATCAGACCGATTTTTTGAAACCTTGGGTTCCTAAGGAAGCACTGCTTTACGAAAATTTTACAGACTTTACGTAAATTTACAGCAAATTTACAACATTACAGAAATTTTACATAGAGTTTACATTCCGGGATGGTTTGATTTTACACTCTGATGATAAACTTATTACAATCTCAAAAATAAAGTATATGGAGTGTAAAATTTATGAAAAGAAAATGGGTAAAAGGGGTGGTCGCCGCAGGGGTGATTGGGTGTCTGCTTGCAGGCTGTGCATCCGCAAAACCCGCACATCTGAATGGGCTGGACAAGCTTGGGGCGATTGAAGTTGTCACAAGAGAGGAAGGATCGGGAACCAGAAGCACGTTTGCGGAAAAAGCAGGAATTGTCGATGCTGCAACAGGAATGGATCAGACAACGAAGGACAGCGTCACAGCTGCAGGCAACGAAGATGTCTTACAGAAGGTGGAAGAAGATCCGAATGCGATCGGATATATATCTTCGGCAATTGCAGGACAAAGTGATCAGGTACATGAGGTAACGCTTACAAAGAAAAATCTTTCCAGAAATTTTTACCTGACATATACCGGGGAACTTTCCGATGCGGAAGAAGATTTTATTCGTTATATCCGGAGTGCCGGACAGAACATTGTTGCAGATACATATACTCCGGTGGCAAAATCTGCAACCTTTTTGTCGGACAAGGCAAAAGGAAAGATTGTAATCGGAGGATCGACATCGGTTGCACCGTTAATGAAAACTCTTGCGGAAATCTATCAGACATTAAATCCAAATGTGAAAATTGAGATCCGGGAAACGGATTCGCAGAATGGATTAAGCGGTGCGATGGAAGGAACGTACGATCTTGGCATGTCTTCCCGCGAATTAAAATCATATGAAGAAGAACTGCTCACAAAGGTGAAGATTGCACAGGATAATATAGAAGTGATCGTAAATAAAGATAATCCGGTTCGGGAAATATCTGTGGATCAGCTCAGAAAAATTTACACGGGAGAGCTGACAGAGTGGTCGCAGCTGAATGGTGCAAAGGAGGAAAAATAAGTGAACGAGACGATGAAAATTATTTTCGGACTGGTCGGAGGTCTGGCAATCTTTATTTACGGCATGAATATGATGAGCGAGTGCCTGCAGAAAGCAGCAGGGGAAAAGATGAAGAAAATCCTTGCCCTGCTTACAAAAAATCCGATTCTTGGTGTACTTGCAGGTGCTTTGACGACCGCAGTGTTACAGAGCAGCAGCGCAACAACGGTTATGACAATCGGCTTTGTCAGCGCAGGATTGATGTCGCTGCCACAGGCGATCTCCATTATTCTCGGTGCCAATATCGGTACGACCATGACGGCACAGATTATTGCATTTAAAATAACGGATTATATTTATCTGTTCATTTTTGCGGGATTTCTTATTTCTTTTATTTCAAAGAAAGAAAAGGTGAAAAATATCGGACAGACAATTTTCGCATTTGGTTTGTTATTCCTTGGAATTGAGACGATGGGCGATGTCATGAAACCATTGGCATCCAGTGCATTCTTTGTCAACATGATTGGAAAAGTATCCCATATTCCGATTCTTGGGGTATGCGTGGGTGCCGTTATGACACTTGTTGTACAGAGCAGCAGTGCAACGATTGCCGTATTACAGAATTTTGCAGCTCAGGCAGGACCGGACGGTGTGACCAGTATCATCGGACTGACCGGTGCCATCCCGATTCTGTTGGGAGACAATATCGGTACAACGATTACCGCAGTGCTGGCATCTATCGGACAGCCAAAAGATGCCAGAAGGACGGCGTTTGCCCATTGTGTATTTAATATTTCGGGAGCAATTTTATTCCTGTTTCTTGTAAAACCGTATGCAGCCCTGATTCAGTTCATTTCGCCGAAGGGAAACGAAATTGATGTGATTTCACGGCAGATTGCAAATGCACATACCGGATTTAACCTTGTCATGACGCTGATCTGGATTCCGCTCATTCCTCTGATGGTAAAAATTGTGATGAAACTTGTACCGGATGGGAAGGAAATGGGAGCTAAAGCACTGGAAAATCCGAACTATCTGGATAACAAGCTGATTGCACAGCCGGCAGCAGCATTGCAGCTGGTGGCAAAAGAAGTAATGTACTGCGCAAAAATTGTAGATGAAATGATCGGAAAACTGCAGTCCGGAAACGGAAAGATTGATAAAGAAAATGCAGGAATTGTAGAAGAAAAGGCGAAAATACTGCAGAAACTGTATGCATCCATCAATGATTATTTTGCAGCACTGTATTCCGGAGGTGTGCTGACCGAGGAACAGGCATCACAAAGTGCCGGTATGCAGTCTATTCTCTGTGATATTGACCGGATCGGGCAGCTGACGAGGGAAATCATGGAAACCGTGGCAAAACAGAATAAAGGAAAACATAAGTATTCCAAAGAAGCCTTAAAGGAACTGAAAAAGGCAATGGAACAGATCCAGATGATTTACGGAAGCTGCATCCGTGCGATTTCCGGGAATGTGGATATGGATATCAAAGAACTGATGCGGCAAAAAGAAGACATCATGCAGCTGGATGAAAAAATGCGCAAAAACCATATTGCCAGAGTGGGAAAGGGAAAGTGCGATTCCAAACTTACTATTCCGTTTAATGATGTGCTCCATAATATTGACCGGATCGGAAACAGTTGTGTAAATCTTGTGGAGGTAGCAAAGGAAAATGTAACTATGCAGGCATTTTTTGCAGAGGATTAGGGCATGTACATATGGAATCGGTTTCTGCACCAGCTGGCAGGGCAGCTGAAACGGGCAGAAAATATAATCCGGCAGAGGATAAAAAGACAGGAGACCAATCAAATGAAGAAGAACGAAAAATGTTATACAAACAGAGAATTGTCATGGCTGCAATTTAACGAGAGAGTTTTAAATGAAGCGGGAAATCCGCGGGTACCGCTGGCAGAACGCATGACTTTTGCATCCATTTACCAGACGAATCTGGACGAATTTTTCATGGTGCGCGTGGGTACACTCATGATGCAGATGAATGCAAAAGAAAAGGTGATTGAAAATAAGACCGGAATGACCAGTGAGGAACAGGTAAAAGAAATTTTAGCCCGTGTCTGTCTGCTGGAAAAGAAAAAGGCAAAAATTTATGAACAGCTCATGGGAGAACTTGAGCCAAAGGGAATCCGGATTATCAATTTTAACCGTCTTTCCAATGAAGAAGGAAGACTTCTTGAACAATATTTTGATGCACATATTGCACCGTTTTTATCTCCGATGGTCATTGGAAAACAGCAGCCGTTTCCGTTCCTTGCAAATAAGCAGCTGTATGCAATTGTGCTCCTGACATCACAGAAAGGAAAGAAAAAGACCGGAATTGTTCCGTGTTCCAACAGTGTGTTCAAACGTCTGATTGAGATACCGACCAGACCGGGATGTTTCATGCTTTCGGAAGAACTGATTCTTCATTTTATTTCCAAGTTATATCCCAAATACGAGATTCGCGAGAAATCCATTATGCGTGTGACAAGAAACGCCGACATTGATGCGCATGATTTATACGATGAAGATATGGATTACCGTGATATGATGGAACAGCTCATCAAAAAGAGAGTTCGGTTAGATCCGGTCCGCGTGGAATTGAGCCGTAAGATCAATGATGAAGCGAAGCAGGAATTATCGAATTTCCTGGAAATCGGAACCAGCCATATCATCAATGTAAAAACACCGTTGGATCTTTCGTTTGTCTTTACGCTGCAAAATTATCTGCGGGAGCAAAAAGAATTGTTTTATGAGAAAAGAAGTCCGCGGGAGAGTCCTGCGCTGTCGTTACACGAAAGCATTCTGTCCCAGATCGAAAAGAAGGATGTATTGTTATCGTATCCTTTTGAAAGCATGAAAACATTTATAAAAATGCTTAACGATGCTGCGGAAGATCCAGATGTTGTGTCGATTAAAATGACGCTGTATCGTGTGGCAGACCGGAGTAAGATTATCGATGCACTGATTGAAGCTGCGGAGAATGGAAAAGAAGTGGTTGTACTGGTAGAGCTGCGGGCGCGTTTTGACGAGGCAAATAATATTGAGATGTCCCACAGGCTGGAAGAAGCGGGCTGTCAGATTCTTTATGGATTGGGAGACTATAAGGTACATTCCAAACTTTGTCTGATTACCCGCAAGAAAGGGGATAGCTATGCGTATATAACGCAGATCGGAACAGGAAACTATAATGAAAAAACTTCAAGATTATATACCGATCTGTCTCTGATTACGGCCAATCAGGAAATCGGTGCCGATGCGGCCAAAGTTTTTCTGGCATTGCAGCAGGGAGAAACGGTGGAGGATGTTTCAAAACTTCTGGTTGCACCGAAATGCCTGCAGAACAAAGTCCTTGAGATGATGGAGGAGCAGATTGCAAAGCAAAAAGCCGGAAAAGAGGCTTATATCGGGGTCAAGATCAATTCCCTGACGGATAAAGTCCTGATTGATAAGATGATTGAGGCTTCCAAGGCCGGTGTAAAGATTGATCTGATTGTGCGGGGCATCTGCTGCCTGAAGCCACAGATTCCGGGCGTGACGGAAAATATCCGGGTGATTTCCGTTGTTGGACGTTATCTCGAACATTCCAGAATTTATCGTTTTGGTGTGGGGGATGAAGAAAAGATGTACATTGCATCTGCCGATTTTATGACGAGAAATACGGTGCGCCGCGTGGAAGTGGCAGCTCCGGTTTATGATCCTGCAATCCGGGAGCGCATCCGGTATATCTTTGATACCATCATGAAAGATGATGAGAAGGGAAAAGAGCAGAATGCCGAAGGCATTTATGAGGATCGTCATATCAATGAGGAGCCGGTAAACTCACAGGAGATTTTCTTTCAGGATGCTTACGATGCATGTAATAAATAAATGAAGCTGTCAGGATAACGGTTCACAGAAATCTGCGAACCGTTATTTTTATACAGGCACATAACTCTGATCCACATGAATCATAAACTGATAGTTTCCTTCGATTTCCTGAAGCTTGTTTTCAATTTTTTTCTTCAGGTCTTCCGGACGGATCCGCATACCATAGGGGATGACCGCGTCAAAGGCAATGCCGGTGTGGGTATCGCAGTTGATCAGGCGGAAATCGTGGATGGTAATACGGCGGTCAATTTCAAGAACCTTTTGTTCTACCTGCTGCTTCATCTGGGCAATTGCGGCATTATTGGTTTCAATCGGATCCATGTGGATGACGGCTTCACATCCGAGTTTCTGATCCAGCTCCCGTTCAATGTGATCGATCATGTCATGGAGCTGAAAGACATCTTCATCCCCCGGAACTTCCAGATGCAGGGTGATCATGCGGCGGCCGGGACCGTAGTCATGAACAATCAGATCATGGATACCGTGTACTTTGGGATGGGACATGACAATGGCACGGATTTCCCGGACAAATGTCTGGTCCGGAGCTTTTCCGAGAAGCGGATCCATGGTGTCTTTGACCGCTTTTATTCCGGCATAGAGGATGAAAATGGCTACCAGCAGACCGCCAAATCCATCGACATTGATGGATGTCAGGCGCATAATAATCATGGCTGCCAGAACCACAGAGGTGGCAATGGTGTCGGAAAGCGAATCCATGGCGGTCGCCTGCATGGCATCCGAATCGAGTTTTTTCCCAATATAATGGTTGTAACAGTACATGTAGATTTTTACCAGAATGGAGCATACCAGAATTCCCATGGCAAGCAGACTTGTGTCTACGGCTTCCGGATGCAGAATTTTGGAAAAGGAAGTTTTTAAAAGTTCAAATCCCATCATCAGGATAGCAATCGCTACAACAAATCCCGACACATATTCAAACCTCCCATGTCCGAACGGGTGCTCCGAATCTGGAGTTTTCCCGGCATAAAGAAATCCGGCTAGTGTAATAAAAGAGGAACCGGCATCGGACAGGTTGTTGAATGCATCCGCTGTGATGGCAACGGAACCGCTTAACATTCCGGCAAAATATTTTCCGGCAAACAGGCAGACATTTAAGCAGATTCCAACGATACTGCACAGGGTGCCATATGCCTGCCGTTGTTCTTTTGCCGGACGGTTTTTGATAAAGATTTTCGCTAACATTGTAATCATGGATATCCCCCCCAAGAATCATACATGTCCATTGGTTTTTCCTATTATATGCTACGTTTGGGAAAAGGTCAAATTATATAAATTTTACCTGCATTTTATACATGCACCATCCCAAAATTTACAGAGCCGGCATATAATTGGGTATAAACCGGATATTTTAAAAGAGGTAAAATATGCCGTTTAAATAAGGACCGTGTGTGGATGCACACGGTCTTTTGTTGTCATAAAACGTATTCCATGTTAAAATGATAGGCGAATAAACGGATGAAGGACAACAGAATGGAATTTTTAAAAGCAAATTATCATGCACATACATGGCGGTGCCAGCATGCCTATGATACGGAGAGAGAATATATTGAGGCAGCGATTTCCATGGGAATTGAAATTTTTGGATTTTCCGATCATGTGCCGTGCCCCTATCAGGACGGATATGTATCCAATATCCGGATGACCATGAAACAGGCACCGGAATATGTGGAGACGATCCGAAGGCTCGAAGCGGAGTACCGGGATCAGATAAAAATATATGCAGGATTTGAGGCAGAGTATGTTCCGGAATTTTACGAAGAACAGATGCGGATGTTTCGCAACCTCGGATGTGATTATATGATCATGGGGCAGCATTTTCTGGGATCGGAAGAAAACGGACCGTATACAGGGACAGAGACGGAGGATGAAAGCCGTATCCGCAGATATGTGGATCTCGTAATCGAAGGGATGCAGACCGGAAGCTATGCGTATCTTGCCCATCCGGATCTGATGAATTATCAGGGAATGGATTCGGTATACGACTGGGAGATGACCCGGTTGTGCAAAGAAATGAAGGAACTGGATATCCCGTTGGAGATCAACATGCTCGGCATGGGAGAAGGGGCAAGGCATTATCCGGCAGAGCGTTTCTGGAAGATTGCCGGGGAAGTCGGAAATAAAGCGATTCTCGGATTGGATGCCCATTGTGTGAGACATATTCAGGATATGGATTCTTACAGAAAATGCATGGAATTGGTGGAAAAGTATAATTTGAACTTAATAAATAAGCTGGAGCTCTAGCGCATTTTTCCTGTTTCGTCAAGTGAAAATTTTTACAAAACAGGCAGGTCTATTTGTGAGATTTGACCTATGGTCTTTACCTACCATATATTGTATAATGAAGATCGTCGTGAACAAAACTTGGTAGTAATAAGGAGCAAAAAGAAGTATGTCAGATGAAGTTTTAGACGATGTCATGTTAAAGGGAAATTGTAAGGGGAAGGCAGATGCAATTGTAAACTGCCAGTGCAGCATTGAGACTGCACCAAAGCGCTGTGAGCAGGCGGAACACTGCATGTTTTATTCCTACTACAAATGTAGTAAGCAGTGGAAACGACTGGGATAGTCATCGCTGAAATGAGAAGGAGAAAAGACTTTTGCCTTGGCGAGGATGCCGGAGCAAAGGTCTTTTTGCTTTTTAAACGAAAAGGAGTATGTTTTATATGAAGAGAATTCTGGTGCTCAGTGATTCGCACGGAAATGTAAATAATATGGTTACGGCAGTCGGCCGATTACATCCGGATATGATCATTCATCTGGGAGACTGTTGGGCAGATGCAGAACAGCTGCACCGGAAATTTCCTATGACTGTGATGGAACAGGTGCCGGGAAACTGTGATTGCCGTCAGGAAGTTCAGGAACGGATTCTTCTGATCGAAGGGAAAAAAATACTGATCTGTCATGGACATACATTTAATGTAAAAGCCGGATATCTGAATCTGGAATATGCGGCAGAGGAGCGGAAGGTCGATGCCGCGCTGTTCGGACATACCCACCGGGTTTTTTATGACAAACACAACCGTATTACCTACATGAATCCGGGAAGTATCGGACAGCCGCCTTACGGAATACCGCCATCCTATGGAGTTCTGCAGGTGGACGGATCGAGTAATACGATCGCAACGGATGTGATCTATCTGGAAGAAAATAATTGACGAAAGCCAGACGGTAGAAGTATAATAGCAGAAGTTATTATTCTTGAAGGAGAAAAGTTAAAAATGGTTAAGGTTGTAAAATTTGGTGGCAGCTCGCTGGCGAGTGCCGAGCAGTTTGCCAAGGTTGGCGATATTATCCGTGCGGATGAATCCAGAAAATATGTAGTGCCGAGTGCTCCTGGAAAGCGTAATTCCAGAGATACCAAGGTTACGGATATGTTATATGCATGCTACGCGAAAGCAGAGGCAGGCGAGGAGTTCCGTGTTCCTCTCATGAAGATCAAAGAGCGTTATGATTCCATTATCAACGGACTTGGACTGAAAGTAACGCTGGATGAGGAGTTTAAGACAATTTCCAAAAACTTTAAGGAAAAAGCCGGTGTGGATTATGCGGCTTCCCGCGGAGAGTATCTGAATGGTATTCTTATGGCAGATTATCTTGGATATGAGTTTATTGATTCTGCAACCGTAATCTTTTTTGATGAAGAAGGAAATCTCGATGCAGACAAGACGGATAAGGTACTGTCAAAGAAACTTGCAGAGTGTGAGAAAGCTGTAATTCCTGGATTTTACGGAATTGGTGCGGATGGAAAGGTGAAAACATTCTCCCGCGGTGGTTCCGATATTACCGGATCAATTGTTGCAAAAGCATGTCATGCAAGTTTATATGAGAACTGGACAGATGTATCCGGATGTCTTGTGGCAGATCCGCGTATCATTGACAATCCGCAGCCGATCCATGTGATCACATACCGCGAATTAAGAGAGCTTTCTTATATGGGAGCTTCCGTACTTCATGAGGACGCGGTATTCCCGGTACGAAAGGCCGGCATTCCGATCAATATCCGCAATACCAATGATCCGGAGGCAGAGGGAACCCTGATCGTAGAGAGTACCTGCCAGAAACCGGAATACACGATTACCGGTATTGCCGGTAAAAAAGGATTTGTCGCAGTAAGCATTGACAAAGATATGATGAATTCCGAGGTCGGTTTCTGTCGTAAAGCATTACAGGCATTTGAGGAAAACGGAATTTCGATCGAGCATATGCCATCCGGTATTGACACCATGACCGTATTTGTGCATCAGGAAGAGTTTGAAGGCAAGGAGCAGCAGGTGATCAGCTCCATCCGCCGTCTGACCCATCCGGATGTGATTGATCTGGAAGCAGATCTGGGTCTGATCGCTGTTGTGGGACGTGGAATGAAATCTACCCGCGGTACTGCAGGCAGAATCTTTTCTGCACTGGCCCATGCGAACATCAATGTCAAGATGATTGACCAGGGATCTTCCGAGTTAAATATTATTATTGGTGTCAGCAATGACGATTTCGAGGCTGCCATCAAGGCAATCTACGATATCTTTGTAGAGACCAGACTTTAGTAATAACGATTCTGCACCTTATGACGCTCTCTTTCATATGTTATATGGAAGGGAGCGTTTTTATATGACCGGAAATATCGTGATTTTTGTTACGGATCAGCGACAAAGCAATCTTGCCGCATGTCTTCCGGGAAAGATACACCGACTGGACTGGAGACGGGGAGTGGAAAAGGAAGAGGCGCTGAAAGTGCTGGACAACAGCAGGTATCTGGTGCTGCCGGTTCCTGTTACAAAGATTGAGAGAAACCATGATGTAAACCTTATATTAAAGGAGGAACTGACGAGGGAAAAAGAAAGGGACTGGATGCTGTTTGGAGGAATTTTCGGACCGGAATGGAGGCAGCGCTGTGAGGATGCGGGAACGGAATATTATGATATGATGACAGATGCAGTGGTTGTGCACCGCAACGCATGTATTACGGCAGAAGCAACGGTTGCTGAAATTTTAAAATACAGTGATTATTCTATTCGGGAGCAGAAAATTATTGTCAGCGGGTATGGAAGATGCGGCAGGGAGATCGCCAGAGTTTTGTCTGCGATGGGAGCGAAAGTGACAGTGCTGGCAAGGAGTGCAGAGGCACGCCGGCTGGCACGAACGGAAGGACATGAGGCAGTCGATTTTTCATACGGACCGGAGGAAGCATATGGGGCACGCACGGTTGTAAACACGGTACCGGCGATGGTGATCCGTGAGCCGATGATCCGTGAAATGCATTCGGATGCCGTGATCATTGATATTGCATCAAGACCCGGCGGTACGGATCTGATGGCGGCGGAGGCATATGGAATCAAAGTTGTGGCAGCATTGGGACTTCCGGGGCTGTATACGACAAAGAGCAGTGCCAAAGTGCTGGCAGATGCAATTCTTGAACACAGTAAAATCAGGCAGGACAGGAAAGAGGCAAAGACATGGATTTATCAAATCGCAATATAGGGTATGGGATTACCGGTTCTTTCTGTACATTCGCAAAAACCAGGAAAGAGATTCAGAGACTGACGGAGATGGGAGCACATGTGATTCCCATCTTTTCTTATCAGACGCAGAACTGCGATACGCGGTTTGGAACGGCAAAAGAGTTTATGGAAGAAGTCTGTGACATAACGGGGAACCCTGGAATCCGCACACTTCAGGAGGCAGAACCGATCGGACCGAAGGGATATCTGGATGTGATGGTGATTGCACCGTGTACAGGAAATTCTGCGGCGAAGCTGGCGAATGCAATCACCGATACTCCGGTTCTGATGGCTGCCAAAGCGCATATGCGCAATGGCAAACCACTGGTAATTGCCATATCCACCAACGATGCACTGGGAGCCAGTTTTAAAAATATCGGGATGTTGATGAATACGAAACATATTTATTTTGTGCCATTCGCACAGGATAATTATGAAAAAAAGCCAAATTCGATGGTGGCAAAAATGGAACTTTTGCCGGAGACGATTTCGGCAGCTTTGGAAGGAAAGCAGTTGCAGCCGGTGGTACGGGGATAAAAAAGCCCCCAGACAGATCTGTCTGGGGAGGCTTTTACATAATCCGGGAATGGTATTATGCATTTTTTTGTGCATCATAGGCTTCGCGCAATGCCCGGGCAAGCTGATCACCACAGGAGGTGTTTTTCATGCCACAGTGAATACCGGAAATACGGCGTTCCACTTCTTCAACAGTCATGCCCTCAACCAGACGGGGAATTGCCTGAAGATTTCCCTGACAGCCGCCGGTGAATTTCACATTTTTAACAATATTTCCGTCCAGCTCCACTTCGATCTGTGTGGAACAGGTGCCTTTTGTTTTGTAAATATAAGACATGGGTTGTTACCTTCCTTTCTGTTTCTTCCTTGTGTTTGGAATACAATAATCGTCCTCTTATCATAGCAAGCTGTTTACAAATTTTCAATAGCAGAATCCTGTTCGTTCATAAAAAGTTTATAAAACATTCATGGCCTTTGAGTTGTGTAAATGTGGAGAAAGTGGTACAATACCTATATTCTATGCGAGTTAGGAGCAAAATATATTATGAGTGCATTGACTAAAATTTTTGGTACACACAGTGACAGGGAGTTGAAACGAATTACGCCCCTCGTAGATAAAGTGGAATCTTATCGTGACGGGATGAAGGCACTTTCGGATGAAGAATTACGGGGAAAGACAAAAGAATATAAGGAGCGTCTGGAAAAAGGAGAGACACTTGACGATCTGCTTCCGGAAGCGTATGCGACCGTACGTGAGGCAGCAAGCCGTGTGCTTGGCATGGAGCATTACAGAGTACAGATTATCGGTGGTATTATCCTGCATCAGGGACGTATTGCAGAGATGAAGACAGGTGAAGGTAAGACATTGGTATCTACACTTCCGGCTTATCTAAATGCGCTGGAGGGCAAAGGGGTATATATCGTCACCGTCAATGATTATCTGGCAAAACGAGATTCCGAGTGGATGGGAAAAGTACATGAATTCCTCGGACTGACCGTTGGCGTTGTATTGAATGATATGAGCAACGATGAGCGCCGCGACGCTTACAATTGCGATATTACATATATTACAAATAACGAACTTGGATTTGATTACCTGCGTGACAACATGGTGATCTACAAGGAGCAGCTGGTACAGAGAGGTCTGCACTATGCGATCATCGATGAGGTCGATTCCGTATTGATCGATGAGGCGCGTACACCTCTTATTATTTCCGGTCAGAGTGGCAAGTCCACCAAATTATATGAAGCGTGTGATATTTTGGCACAGCAGCTGACACGTGGTGAGGATGTACCGGAGTATTCCAAGATGGATGCCATCATGGGAATTGAGCAGGAAGAAACCGGGGACTTTATCGTAAATGAAAAGGACAAACTGGTGAATCTGACACAGCAGGGTGTGGAAAAGGTTGAGAAATTCTTCCATATTGATAACCTGGCAGATCCGGAGAACCTGGAGATCCAGCACAATGTGATCCTCGCGCTCCGTGCACATTATCTGATGTTCCGCGATCAGGATTACGTGGTAAAAGAGGATCAGGTTATGATCGTTGACGAGTTTACCGGACGTATCATGCCGGGCCGTCGTTATTCCGATGGTCTGCATCAGGCGATTGAGGCAAAGGAGCATGTAAAGGTTAAGAGGGAGAGCAAGACACTTGCAACCATTACCTTCCAGAACTTCTTCAATAAATTTGAGAAGAAAGCCGGAATGACCGGTACGGCTCTGACGGAGGAAAAAGAGTTCCGTGATATTTACGGCATGGACGTTATTGAGATTCCTACCAACCGTCCGATTGCACGTATCGATCATCAGGATGCGGTATATAAGACGAAGAAAGAAAAATTCAAAGCAGTTGTTGAGGAAGTCAAGGAAGCACATGAGAAGGGACAGCCGGTTCTGGTTGGTACCATCACGATTGAGACTTCCGAGCTGATCAGCGGAATGTTAAAGCGTGAGGGAATTCCGCATACCGTATTGAATGCAAAATTCCATGAGCAGGAGGCAGAGATCGTCGCACAGGCAGGTCAGCACGGAGCGGTTACCATCGCTACCAACATGGCTGGTCGTGGTACCGATATCAAGCTGGATGAGGATGCACGTGAAGCCGGAGGTTTAAAGATCATCGGTACCGAGCGTCATGAATCCCGCCGTATCGATAACCAGCTGCGTGGTCGTGCCGGACGTCAGGGAGATCCGGGTGAATCCCAGTTCTTTATTTCCCTGGAAGATGATCTGATGAGACTGTTCGGTTCCGAACGTCTGATGTCAGTATTTAACGCACTTGGTGTTCCGGAAGGTGAGCAGATCCAGCACAAGATGCTTACCTCTGCCATCGAGAAGGCACAGGAAAAGATCGAGTACAACAACTATGGTATTCGTAAGAATCTGTTAGAGTATGATCAGGTAAACAACGATCAGAGAGAGATCATTTACAAAGAGCGTATGTCTGTATTAAATGGAGACAGCATGCGTGATGCGATCTTTAAGATGATTCAGGAACAGGTGGAGAAATCAGTCGATACCTGTATTTCGAATGAGATTCCGCGCGAAGAGTGGAATTTAAATGAATTAAATGAAATTCTTCTTCCAGTGATTCCTCTTGAACCTGTTACAGAGGAAAATATCGAAGATATCAAGGACGTCAAAGAATTAAAGCAGCATCTGAAAGAACAGGCAGTGCTTTTATATGAAGCAAAAGAGACCGAATTCCCGGAGATCGAGCAGTTCCGTGAGCTGGAGCGTGTCGTATTGCTGAAGGTGATCGACCGCAAGTGGATGGATCATATCGACGATATGGATCAGCTCCGTCAGGGTATCGGATTACAGGCATACGGACAGAGAGATCCGCTGGTTGAGTATAAGATGGCCGGATTTGATATGTTCGATGAAATGATCGCGGGTATTCAGGAGGATACCATTCGTCTTCTCTATCATGTACAGGTAGAGCAGAAGGTAGAGCGTGAGCAGGTCGCAAAAGTAACCGGAACCAATAAGGACGAGAGTGCGGCAAAGGCACCGAAGAAGCGTGAACACGCCAAGGTATATCCGAATGATCCGTGTCCATGTGGCAGTGGTAAGAAATATAAGCAGTGCTGCGGACGTAAGGTTGTATAAAATCGAAGCAGATAACAAAAACGTGGAAACCATCATGGTTTCCGCGTTTTTTTGTAAAATCGTTCACTGCCTGACACTATTTTTGTTTCTTTGGAAATTTAGAATAAGATTTGTTCTGTTTCATGCCGCCCCGGCACTCTGCAAGTTCGCTGACAGTGACGAGCTGATATCCGCGTCTGGTAAGTTCCGGAATGATTGTCTGGGAGGCAGTGGCGGTCGCTTTATACAGATCGTGCATCAGTACGATATCTCCATCCTTTACATGGTTCAATACGGCTTTCTGTGTACTTGCGGAATCCCGCGTTTTCCAGTCTAAGGTATCGATGGACCAGATGATGGAAGGCATTCCCACCCATGATTTGATGTTGGAACTGGTGGCACCTCCCGGTGGGCGCATCACAACCGGATTTATACCGATTACTTTTTTGACGGCACGATTGGTTTTGGAAACCTGTTTTTGAACTTCCTTTTTTCCAACCCGGGTCAGAATTTTGTGATCATAAGTGTGATTGCCAATCTGACACCCGTTGTCATAAGCCTTCTGTACGGTTTTGGAGTAAGTCGATACGCGGCTGCCCACCACAAAAAATGTGGCAACGGAATCATTTTTCTTCAGGGTTTTTAAAATAGTTGGGGTATAAACCGATGGTCCGTCGTCGTAAGTGAGGGCAACCATTTTTTTGTTTTTATCAATTTTGCGTGTCAGAACCCCTTTTTTATTAAAGTAACATAAGTAATGGGAAATATTCTTTTTCCCGGTAACTGCCTGTCCGTTTTTTCCGAAATAGTATTTGTTCTTGCCAACCTTTTTCCAACGGTTTTTCAGCTTTTTTCCATTCTGATAAAAATAGAAATGTCCGTTTTTATCATGGATAAGTCCCTGCAATACCGGTTTGGGATTTTCCGTGGAAGGAACCACCGGTGTTTCCGTTGGAATTTCGGAAGAAATTTCCGTGGAGTCATTTGCGGGCAGTTCTGTATTCAGATCTGCCGCATGGATAGCAATCCGGCCTGAAACTATGGTTAATGTCAGGGTAAATAACAATATTCCAAGGGGAAATAAATGAAATTCTTTTCTTCTTTTCATACAAAATCTCCTTATCTTTTGTGACATGTATTTGCTGTTATCATACACACTTTACAGGCAAAAAGAAAGATGAGAACAAATGTTCTGATTGAGATAGACAAAGTCAGATCTTTGTAGTAAAATTAGCATATATGTACAGACTATAAAGATATGGATTTTATCTTTTTTTTCATGGAATAAAGTTAATTTTACGATAAATTTGAGAAGGGAGAGGGCATTATGGAGTTCAAATTACATGCCCCATATGAGCCAACCGGTGACCAGCCGCAGGCAATTGAAAAATTAGTCAAAGGATTCAAAGAAGGCAACCAGTTTGAAACACTGCTGGGTGTGACCGGTTCGGGAAAGACCTTTACGATGGCAAATGTCATTCAGGCACTGAATAAGCCGACGCTGATTATTTCCCACAACAAGACACTGGCGGGGCAGCTGTACGGAGAAATGAAAGAATTTTTCCCGGAGAATGCCGTTGAGTATTTTGTCTCCTACTATGATTATTATCAGCCGGAAGCGTATGTGCCGCAGTCGGACACTTATATAGCGAAGGATTCCGCGGTAAATGATGAGATTGATAAGCTGCGCCTTTCTGCCACGGCAGCGCTGGCGGAGCGAAAAGATGTCATTATCGTAGCATCCGTATCCTGTATCTATGGCATTGGTAGTCCGGATGACTATATGAACATGATGGTTTCCCTGCGTCCCGGAATGGAGATTGACCGTGATGATGTGATCAAGGGACTCATTGACATGCAGTACACGCGCAACGAGATGGATTTTAAGCGTGGTACGTTCCGGGTGCATGGCGATGTACTGGAGATTTTTCCGGCGAATAATACCGACACGGCGATCCGTGTGGAGTTTTTCGGAGATGAGATCGACCGGATTACGGAGGTGGATGTGCTTACCGGAGAGATCAAATGTATATTAAAGCATGCGGCTGTGTTTCCGGCGTCCCATTATGTGGTGCCACAGGAAAAAATGAACGCAGCGTGTGACCGTATCGAGGCAGAACTGGAAGAGAGGGTCAGGTATTTTAAGGGTGAAGATAAGCTGCTGGAAGCGCAGCGTATCGCGGAGCGCACGAATTTTGATATTGAAATGATGAAGGAAACCGGATTTTGCAGCGGCATCGAAAACTATTCCCGCCATCTGGCAGGACGTGCCGAGGGAGAAATGCCGGAGACACTGATGGATTATTTTCCGGACGACTTTCTGATTATTGTGGATGAGTCCCACATTACGATTCCGCAGGTGCGTGGAATGTATGCGGGGGATCGCTCACGGAAGCAGACACTGGTGGACTATGGGTTCCGCCTGCCGTCCGCACTCGATAACCGCCCGCTTAATTTTGAAGAGTTTGAGAGCAAGATTGATCAGATGTTGTTTGTATCAGCTACGCCGAATGTCTATGAGAACGAGCATGAATTGCTGCGTGTGGAGCAGATTATCCGTCCGACTGGACTTCTGGACCCGGAGATTTCCGTGCGACCGGTTGAGGGGCAGATCGATGATCTGATCGGGGAAGTTAACAAAGAGACGAAAAATCACCATAAAGTGCTGATCACGACACTGACCAAGCGTATGGCGGAGGATCTGACACAGTATATGGGCGAACTTGGCATCCGTGTAAAATATCTGCACTCGGATATTGATACCTTAGAGCGTGCAGAGATTATCCGTGACCTGCGTCTGGACGTGTTTGATGTACTTGTCGGTATCAACCTGCTGCGGGAGGGACTGGATATTCCGGAGATTACGCTTGTGGCGATTCTGGATGCGGATAAGGAAGGATTCCTTCGTTCCGAGACTTCACTGATCCAGACCATCGGACGTGCGGCAAGAAACAGTGAGGGACATGTAATCATGTATGCGGATAAGATCACGGATTCCATGCGTGTGGCCATTGATGAGACGGAGCGCCGCCGCAAGCTTCAGCAGGCATACAATGAGGAACATGGAATCACACCGAAGACCATCCAGAAATCTGTGCGTGATCTGATTGCAATCTCCAAAAAAGTGGCAGCAGAGGAGATGGAATTTGATAAAGATCCGGAATCCATGAGCCGCAGGGAATTAGAAAAACTGATCGGGGACATCCAGAAGAAGATGAAGAAAGCTGCCGCAGAACTCAATTTTGAGGCGGCGGCAGAGTATCGTGACAAGATGGTAAAACTGAAAAATATGCTTCGGGATATTGAGGAATAGATAAAAGAGAGGAAACAAAATGCCGAAAAAACAGAGAAAATATATTAAAATACGAGGCGCCAACGAACACAACTTAAAATGCATCGATGTGGACATTCCGAGAGATGAGTTTGTTGTTCTGACCGGACTGTCAGGTTCCGGCAAGTCTTCGCTTGCGTTCGATACGATCTATGCGGAGGGACAGCGGCGCTATATGGAGTCTTTGTCTTCCTATGCAAGACAGTTCTTAGGACAGATGGAAAAACCGAATGTAGAGTCAATTGAGGGACTTCCGCCGGCAATCTCCATTGACCAGAAATCGACGAACCGAAACCCGCGTTCCACCGTCGGAACCGTGACGGAAATTTATGATTATTTTCGACTGCTGTATGCCCGCATAGGAATTCCACATTGTCCGAAGTGTGGACGTGCCATCGAGAAACAGACGATCGATCAGATGGTAGATGCCGTGATGAAACTGCCGGAACGCACACGCATCCAGATCCTTGCGCCGGTTGTGCGCGGGCGTAAGGGCGAACATCAGAAATTATTCGAGAAAGCAAAAAAAAGCGGTTATGTGCGTGTGATCGTGGACGGAAATATGTATGAACTTTCGGAAGAAATTCCGATGGATAAAAACATCAAACACAATATTGATATTGTGGTAGACCGTCTGGTGGTAAAACCCGGAATTGAAAAGCGTCTGACCGATTCCCTGGAAAATGTTTTTGAGCTGACCGAGGGAAATGCGATTGTAGATGTGGTGGACGGGGAACCAATGAATTTTTCCCAGAATTTTGCGTGCCCGGATTGCGGAATCAGTGTGGATGAGGTGGAACCGCGAAGTTTTTCGTTTAATAATCCGTTTGGTGCCTGTCCGGTCTGCTACGGACTCGGTTACAAGATGGAGTTTGATGAAAATCTCATGATTCCGGATAAGACACTGTCTATTTCCGAGGGGGCAATTCAGGTAATGGGCTGGCAGTCCTGCACCGATCCGTCCAGCTATACCTATGCTACCCTAAAAGCGTTGTCGGAAGGATATGGATTTTCTCTCGATACACCATATAAAGATCTGCCAAAAGAAATCCGGCATATGCTCATTCATGGCGGAGATGGTCGGATATTAAAGGTGCATTATAAAGGACAGCGTGGAGAAGGCGTCTATGATCTGAACTGGGAAGGCCTTATTAAAAATGTCGAGCGCCGTTACCGGGAGACGGGATCGGACACGATGAAGCAGGAATATGAGCAGTTTATGCGTATTACACCGTGTGCTGCCTGCCATGGACAGCGTCTGAAGCAGAGTTCTCTTGCGGTTACGGTTGCAGACAAAAATATATATGAGATGACCGATATGTCGGTAAAAGATCTCGTGAAATATCTGGCGGAAATGCAGCTGACGGAACAGCAGCAGTTCATCGGCAATCAGATTTTAAAGGAAATCCGTGCCCGTGTGGGCTTTTTGCAGGAGGTAGGTCTGGATTATCTGACATTGACACGTGCGACCGGAACCTTGTCCGGAGGAGAGGCGCAGCGCATCCGCCTGGCTACCCAGATCGGTTCAGGACTGGTCGGCGTGGCCTATATTCTGGATGAGCCGAGTATCGGACTGCATCAGCGGGACAATGACAAGCTGCTGCATGCACTGATGAATCTTAAGAATCTGGGAAATACGCTGATTGTCGTGGAACATGATGAGGATACCATGCGTGCGGCCGACTACATTGTGGATATTGGTCCGGCAGCCGGCGTCCATGGTGGAGAAGTCGTTGCGGCCGGTACTGCGGCGGATATCATGAAATGCAAAAAATCCATTACCGGTGCTTATCTGAGCGGCCGGATGAAGATTCCGGTACCATCGGAACGGCGCAGGCCGACCGGATTCCTTACCATCAAAGGAGCGCGGGAAAATAATCTGAAAAATATTGATGTGCAGGTTCCGCTTGGTATCATGACCTGTATCACCGGAGTATCGGGATCGGGAAAGAGTTCCCTGACCAATGAAATTCTGTATAAGCATCTGGCGCGAACTTTAAACCGGGCACGCTGCATCCCCGGAGATCACGATGATATTCTGGGTGTGGAACAACTGGATAAGATTATCGATATTGATCAGTCACCGATCGGACGCACACCGCGTTCGAATCCGGCAACCTATACCGGTGTGTTTGACATGATCCGTGATCTGTTTGCGGCAACTCCGGATGCAAAGGCACGCGGATATAAGAAGGGACGTTTCAGTTTCAACGTCAAAGGCGGACGCTGTGAGGCCTGCAGCGGAGATGGTATCATAAAGATCGAGATGCATTTCCTGCCAGATGTGTATGTGCCGTGTGAAGTCTGCGGTGGCAGGCGCTATAACCGCGAGACACTCGAAGTGCGCTATAAAGGAAAGACGATCTATGACGTGCTGGATATGACGGTGGAAGAGGCATTGGAATTTTTCAAAAATGTACCAACGATCCACCGAAAGATTCAGACACTGTACGATGTCGGACTTTCCTATGTAAAACTGGGACAGCCTTCCACAGAATTATCTGGAGGAGAAGCGCAGCGTATCAAACTTGCCACAGAACTGAGCAAACGCGGAACGGGAAAAACCATTTATGTACTGGATGAGCCAACCACCGGACTGCATTTTGCGGACGTACACAAGCTGGTGGAGATTCTTAGAAAGCTTTCGGACGGCGGAAATACCGTTGTCGTCATCGAGCATAATCTGGATGTCATCAAGACGGCTGATTATATCATTGATATGGGACCGGAAGGCGGTGATGGTGGCGGAACCGTGATTGCACAGGGGACTCCGGAGGAAATCTGTAAAGTTCCGGAATCGTATACCGGTCAGTTTTTAAAACCGTATCTGGAATCGAAGAACGTATAAAATAGCGAAAATGCACAGATTTTTGTCCCGGGAACAGAGAGATTCCTTAAAATTTAATTAAAATGCTTTAACCTATAAAAAAATGTTTGAAAAATGGGATGAATTGTATATAATGTTACTGTATGCATAAAAATATGATTAACTGCAGATTTGCGCCATGAACGCGGATCGAATTTTGATAAAGAAAGATAAAAAGAAAATAGGAAGGGGCATTCGGGATGATCGGATCAGATATCGGAATTGATTTAGGTACTGCGAGTATTTTAGTATATATTAAAGGAAAAGGTGTTGTATTAAAAGAGCCTTCCGTTGTTGCATTTGACAGAGATACCAATAAAATTAAAGCAATCGGTGAGGAAGCAAGACTGATGCTTGGAAGAACACCGGGAAACATTGTGGCAGTCCGTCCTCTTCGCCAGGGTGTGATTTCAGATTATACCGTCACAGAGAAGATGATCAAGTATTTCATCCAGAAAGCACTTGGAAAGAAGAGCTTTCGTAAGCCGCGCATCAGCGTCTGTGTACCGAGTGGTGTTACAGAGGTTGAAAAGAAAGCCGTAGAGGATGCAACTTATCAGGCAGGAGCCCGTGAAGTAGAGATTATTGAGGAACCAATTGCAGCAGCAATCGGTGCCGGTATTGATATTTCCAGACCATGCGGAAACATGATCGTAGATATCGGAGGAGGTACTTCGGATATCGCAGTCATTTCTCTGGGTGGTTCTGTTGTGAGCACTTCCGTGAAAATTGCAGGAGATGATTTTGACGAAGCTCTGGTCCGCTATATGAGAAAGAAACATAATCTTTTGATCGGTGAGCGTACCGCAGAAGATATCAAGATCAAAATTGGTACATGCTACCCACTGGCACAGAATGAGACGATGGATGTCCGTGGCCGTAATCTGGTAACCGGTCTGCCAAGAACCATTACGGTAAGCTCTGAGGAGACAGAGGAAGCTCTGCGTGAGGCAACATTACAGATTGTGGAAGCTGTACATTCCGTACTGGAGAAAACTCCACCGGAACTGGCGGCAGACGTTGCAGACAGGGGAATTGTCCTGACAGGTGGCGGCTCCTTGCTTCGTGGTCTGGAGGAACTGATTGAAGAACGTACCGGAATCAACACGATGACGGCAGAGCATCCTATGACCTGTGTAGCAATCGGAACCGGAAAATATGTAGAATTCCTCGCAGGAAAAAGAGACGAGGATTAATGCATAAAGTGCGCATTTATGCGCACTTTTTATCGCATGTCTATAAAGATCGTGAGGGCATTGGCCGATATAAATTAAAACTGTGAAAATTGAGGTGTCATAAATGGTAAAAGGATTGTATACCGCCCATACGGGAATGGTAAACGAAATGAAGCGTCTGGATATTCTGGCAAATAATCTAGCAAACGCAGACACAACAGCATATAAAAAAGAAGGAACGACGAGTCGTACTTTTGCCGATGAGATGTCTTTGCGCATTAAGGATTCTTCTAATATGGGGATTCCGAAAAAGCTTGGAGATATTACATATGGGGTTCACCTTGGACAGGTATATACCGATTATTCCACGGGAAATTTCAAGGTGACAGATAACACCACAGATTTTGCGATTGAAGGAAACGGCTTTTTTGCCGTGGCATTCACGGACAAGCAGGGAAATACTTCCGTGAAGTATACGCGGGATGGAGCCTTTACCGTAAATAAAGAGGGTTATCTGGTGACGAAGGATGGCGATTATGTTTTAAATGCCACTGGTGCAATGAATGGCGATCCGGGTCAGAATAATTATATACGTCTGGATCCAAATGCTTCGATTACTGTGAATAAACTGGGATACGTCATGCAGAATAACCAGATTGTCGGAACGATCGGCATGGTGGATGTGGATAATTATGACTATCTTGAAAAATACGGTGAGAATCTGTATAACCTTCTTCCGGGAGGAAACCGGATTGCAACAGATGCCAATATAGAGCAGGGCACACTGGAGACCTCCAATGTAAATGTTGTAAATGAGATGGTAAATATGATTACAATTCAGAGAGCCTATGAGGCAGGACAGAAGGTAATCACTTCCATAGATGGAACACTTGACCGGGCAGTTAACAATGTCGGTAAAGTATAATAGCCGCTGAAAGACCGCAAGGAGGAAATAGAAGCGTATGATGAGATCACTTTATACTGCGGCAACCGGAATGATTGCGCAGCAGACAAATCTGGATACAATTTCAAATAACCTGTCCAATGTGAATACGACAGGTTATAAGACGGAACGTACCGAGTTTAAATCTTTACTGTACCAGACACTGCAGACAAAGACAACGACGGCAAATGGTGCCAATAAACCGGTAGGTGCACAGGTAGGACTCGGAACCAGAGTGGCAGCGACCATGTCCAACTATACGCAGGGGGCGCGTGAAGAGACAGAGATCCCGACCGATTTTGCACTGGAAGGAAAGGGATTCTTTGCAGTGCGGGGTGTGGATGGACAGACATATTACACCAGAAACGGTAACTTCTCCTGGAGTCAGGATTCGAATGGAAACACAATTCTGGCAACCTCAGAGGGGCTTCCGGTATTGGATTCCAGAGGAAATACCATTCGTGTGCCGAGAGGCGTATCTTCGGAAAGCATGGTATTTTCGAGCAATGGAACGATTGGCTATAAAGATGCAACCGGCAATGTAGTGTCATTAAACCAGTCTTTTGGAATCTATCAGTTTAACAATCCGGCAGGACTGGAGAAAATGTCAGGAAGCAAACTTGCAGCGACTGCAGCTTCGGGAAATCCGATGCTGGAGGGACAAAATGCAGGATTGACGAAGACCGGTGTATATCAGGGCTACATCGAAGCTTCAAATGTACAGGTTGCTGATGAGATGGTAAATATGATCATTGCACAGCGCGCATATGAATTAAATTCCAAGGCAATCACGACCTCGGATTCCATGCTGGAGACGGCAAATAACCTGAAACGATAGGCAGCGATTCGGAATTACTTACATAAGAGGGATATACTATGGATATTTCATCAATCAGTACAAATTATACGGTTGCAAATGCAGACAAAAGTGCAGAGCAGAGCAATTCTCTTCAGAGTTCATTAAAGAATATTTCATCGGACTCTTCAGAGGAACAATTAAAAGGTGTCATCAAAGATTTTGAATCTTATTTTGTGGAGCAGGTCATCAAACAGATGAAAGATACATTTACTTCGGATGATGACGAGGATTCTACGATGTCACAGTACAAAGATCTGTATATGGATCAGGCAATCGAGACGGTAGCAGATGAAATGGTGGATCAGATCGGAGAAAGCTATACACAGACACTGTATGAGCAGATGAAACGTAATATTGGCCAGTAGTAGCATCAGCACAAAGAAAAGAGGAGAGACTGTTTACAACAGTCTCTTTTTTAGAGAATGGGGAACATATTTTGGAAGAGAATCTTGAGAGCATTGAAGGATATGTAGATCACATCATCTATCGAAATGCAGACAACGGATATACCGTACTTGTTCTGGTGTGTAACGAAGAAGAAGAGACTTGTGTGGGGGTATTTTCGGATATTGCCGAGGGAGAAAACATTAAGGCAAAGGGAAGTTATACAGAACATCCGACTTACGGCAGACAGTTTCAGGTAAAGAGTTTCGAAGAAAAGGCACCACAGGATGAGGTGGCAATTGAGCGGTATCTGGGATCAGGGGCGATCAAAGGGATCGGAATTGCCTTAGCGGCAAGGATTGTGCGAAGATTCAAGGCAGATACCTTCCGTATCATTGAAGAAGAACCGGAGCGGCTGGCGGAGATCAAAGGCATCAGCCAGAGAAAGGCGATGGAAATCGCGGATCAGGTGAATCAGAAAAAAGATCTTCGGCAGGCAATGATTTTTTTGCAGCAATACGGGATCAATACCACACTTGCAGTGAAAATATATAAAACATACGGGCAGGAAATATACGGAATACTGAAAGAAAATCCATATCGTATGGCAGATGATGTGGAAGGGGTCGGATTCCGCACGGCAGATGAGATCGCATCCCGTGTGGGAATCCGCACCGATTCCGATTTCCGGATTCGAAGCGGTATCCAGTATGTGCTGCTGCAGGCTGCCGGAGAGGGGCATACCTATCTGCCGATGCAGGAACTGACGCAGCGGGCAAGCCGGCTTCTTGAGGTAGACCCGGAGCACATCGAGCAGCATTACATGAATCTGGCGATGGATCGCAAGATCATTATGCGCCAGGTGGAAGACAGTACGCAGATCTATGCGGCAACCTATTTTTATATGGAGGCAAATACCGCTACCCGTCTGACACAGCTGAATGCTGTGTTTGATGTTCCGGATATCGAAATTGAGGACAGAATCCGAAAGATTGAAAAGAAGACGGGAATGGATCTTGATGAGCATCAGGTAGAAGCGGTAAAGGAAGCCGTAAGAAACGGTGTTCTCGTGATTACCGGAGGTCCCGGAACGGGAAAAACAACGACGATCAATACGATCATCCGGTATTTTGAATTATCCGGAGAAGATATTATGCTGGCGGCACCGACCGGACGGGCAGCAAAGCGCATGAGCGAAACCACCGGGTATGAGGCACGGACGATTCACCGGATGCTCGAACTGAATGGCGGAATGGAAGGAAATGCCGGATTTGAGCGCAATGAACAAAATCCGCTGGAGACCAATCTCATCATTATTGATGAGATGTCGATGGTGGATATTTCCCTGATGAATTCCCTTCTGAAAGCAATTCTACCGGGCACGCGTCTGATCCTGGTGGGAGATGTGAATCAGCTGCCGAGTGTAGGGGCGGGAAGTGTGCTGAAGGACATTATTGATTCGAAGATGTTTCCTACGGTAATGCTGACAAAAATTTTCCGACAGGCAAGCACCAGTGATATTATTGTCAATGCGCATAAGATTAACCGGGGAGAAAAAGTCAGCCTGGATAACAAGAGCATGGATTTCTTTTTCCTGAAGCGTTATGAGGCAGATAAAATTATCAACGTTACGCTGCAGCTGATCAAGCAGAAACTTCCGAAATTTGTGGGGGCAAGCGAATACGATATCCAGGTGCTTACGCCTATGCGGAAAGGGCTGCTCGGAGTAGAACGTCTCAATACGATTCTGCAGATGTATCTGAACCCGCCATCGGACAGAAAAAAGGAGAAAGAGCATGGGGCGATCGTTTTCCGGGAAGGCGATAAAGTCATGCAGATCAAAAATAATTATCAGCTGGAATGGGAGATCCGCAGCAAATATGGACTCTGCATAGACAAAGGAACCGGGGTGTTTAACGGAGATACCGGAATTATTGAGGAGATCAATGATTTTGCAGAGACCATCACGGTAAATTTTGATGAAGGGCGTATGGTGGAATATTCGTACAAACTGCTGGATGAGCTGGAACTTGCGTATGCTGTGACGATCCATAAATCACAGGGATCGGAGTATCCGGCCGTTGTCATTCCGCTTCTTTCCGGACCCCGCATGCTTATGAACCGGAATTTATTGTACACAGCGGTTACAAGAGCAAAGAAATGTGTTACGATAGTGGGAGATGATACAACATTTGAACAAATGATTGAGAATAATTCCCAACAGAGACGTTACAGCGGTCTGAAGGACCGGCTGTTGGAAAATAAGGAGGAAGCGTAAATGAAAGCACAGATTTTAACGGAAGATCAGATTCCGGAAGCGCTCAGTATTGCAAGGGGTGTCTTTGATTACTGTCTGCGTGCGCGGATCACGGATCTGGAAATGATTCATATATTTCTGCAATATACGGAAAACACAAACATCCGGAACATGATTGCAGAAGGAACTCTCACCATGTGGGGAATTTTTGAACAGGGGCATATGATCGCCATGTCAGGAATGCAGAAAGAAGGACATATTACCATGCTGTATGTGCTTCCGGTATTCCAGCGCAGAGGATGTGGCAGATGTCTGTTGGAAGAAATGAAGGCGTATGCGGCAAATCAATATCAGTTACAGAGGGTGACGTTATCGGCAATGCCGGCATGGACAGCGGATTATTTCACAAAACGCCGGTTTCATCCAATGGAGGTAACACAGCCGTGTTCATTTGTCCCGATGCAGGCAAAAACCGTGGCACGCGCGATATATGAAAAGAAAGAAATTCCATCCGGCGTGATCCTTGGAACCAGCATTGGCGGTCTGGCAGTCTGTGCGGCAGTTGCTGTCGGGTTCATGGTATTGTGGATGCATGGAATTGTATAATATGTATATTTATTCATAAAATATGTCACTTTTTTCTCTTGCAAAAAAGGTTGAAAAAAATGACGATTTGTGATAAAATTTTTACAATTTAGGTAAAGCTAACTCAAGGTAAAAAAAAGAGATTCTCTCTTTTTTTTTGCCAAGATGCAAGAAAGGCAGGGCAAAGAATGAAAGCTTTTTTGATACTGGAAGACGGAACCGTGTTTACAGGTACAAGCATTGGTTCTACACGCGAAATCATCAGTGAGATCGTATTTAATACCTCAATGACCGGATATTTAGAGGTACTTACAGATCCGTCCTATGCAGGACAGGCGGTTGTGATGACGTATCCGCTGATCGGAAACTACGGAATTACACCGGATATGGAATCCGCCAGACCGTGGCCGGACGGATATATTGTAAGAGAGCTTTCACGTATGCCGAGCAATTTCCGCTGTCAGGGAAGCATTCAGGATTTCCTGACAAAGCATGATATTCCGGGAATTGCAGGAATTGATACCCGTGCGCTTACCAAGATTCTCCGTGAAAAGGGAACCATGAACGGAATGATCACGACAAACGAAAATTATAATCTGGATGAAATTCTTCCAAAACTGAAAGAATATACAACCGGAAATGTTGTGGATAAAGTTACCTGCAGCGAGAAGAACGTATTAAAGGGAAGCGGAAAGAAAGTTGCACTGATGGATTTCGGTGCGAAGAACAACATCGCAAAATCATTAAATGCCCGTGGCTGTGAGGTGACGATTTATCCGGCACACACATCGGCGGAGGAAATTCTCGGAGCCAATCCGGATGGCATTATGCTCAGTAACGGACCTGGAGATCCGAAAGAGTGCACAGCGATTATTGAAGAATTAAAGAAACTGTATGCAAGTGACGTACCGATCTTTGCCATCTGTCTCGGTCATCAGCTCATGGCACTGGCAAACGGAGCGGATACACACAAGATGAAATACGGACACCGTGGTGGAAACCATCCGGTGAAAGATTTATCAACCGGCCGTGTTTACATTTCTTCCCAGAACCATGGGTATGTGGTAGATACCGATACCCTTGATCCGAAGGTTGCAAAGCCTGCATTCGTCAATGTCAATGACGGAACCAACGAGGGCTTAGAGTATGTCGGAAAGAATATTTTCACCGTGCAGTTCCATCCGGAAGCATGCCCGGGACCACAGGACTCTTCGTACCTGTTTGACCGCTTTATTCAGATGATGGGAGGGAATCAGTAATGCCAAGAAATAAAGACATCAAAAAAGTATTAGTAATCGGTTCGGGACCAATCGTCATCGGACAGGCAGCCGAGTTTGACTACGCAGGAACACAGGCATGCCGTTCCTTAAAGGAAGAAGGCGTGGAGGTATGTCTGGTAAACTCCAACCCTGCCACCATTATGACCGACAAGCAGATTGCGGATCAGGTATACATTGAGCCTCTGACACTTCCGGTTCTTGAAAAAATTATTTTAAAGGAAAAACCGGACAGCATCCTTCCGACACTCGGTGGACAGGCTGGATTAAATCTGGGTATGGAACTGGCAGAGTCCGGCTTTTTAGAAGAGCACGGAGTAAAACTGATCGGTACAACCGCAGAGACCATCTTTAAGGCAGAGGACCGTCAGGCATTTAAGGATACCATGGAAAAAATCGGTGAGCCTTGTGCAGCTTCTCAGGTTGTAAATACCGTAGAAGACGGTATTAAGTTCACCAATACGATCGGATATCCGGTTGTGCTCCGTCCGGCATTCACCCTCGGCGGAAGCGGCGGCGGTATCGCCCACAACGAGCAGGAGCTGGTCGATATCTTAAGCAACGGACTTCGTTTAAGCCGTGTCGGTGAGGTACTGGTTGAACGCTGTATCGCAGGATGGAAGGAAGTCGAGTACGAAGTAATGCGTGATGCGAACGGAAACTGCATCACCGTATGTAACATGGAAAACATCGATCCGGTTGGTGTGCATACCGGAGATTCCATCGTAGTGGCACCTTCCCAGACACTCGGGGATAAAGAGTACCAGATGCTTCGTAGTTCTGCATTAAATATTATCAATGAGTTAAAGATCACCGGTGGATGTAACGTGCAGTATGCATTGAATCCGGATTCTTTTGAGTACTGTGTCATCGAGGTAAACCCTCGTGTATCCCGTTCTTCCGCTCTTGCCTCTAAGGCAACCGGATATCCGATCGCAAAGGTTACCGCAAAGATTGCATTAGGCTATACACTTGATGAGATCAAGAATGCCATCACACAGAAGACCTATGCAAGTTTCGAGCCGATGCTTGACTACTGTGTAGTGAAGATTCCGAGACTTCCGTTTGACAAATTCCTCACTGCAAAGAGAACGTTAAGTACACAGATGAAAGCAACCGGAGAGGTTATGAGTATCTGTGATAACTTCGAGGGCGCACTGATGAAAGCCATCCGTTCCCTGGAACAGCATGTGGACAGCCTTATGTCCTATGATTTTACTGGACTGTCCGATGAAGAGTTAGAGGCACAGCTTCATGTGGTCGATGACCGCAGAATCTGGGTGATCGCAGAGGCACTGCGCCGCGGCGTTTCCTATGATCATATTTATGAAATTACCAAGATCGACCGCTGGTTTATCGATAAGCTGGCAATCCTGGTAGAGATGGAGCAGCGCTTAAAGAGTGAGGAGCTGACCGTAGATCTGTTAAAAGAAGCAAAGAGAATCGAGTTCCCGGACAACGTTATCGCAGAGCTTACCGGAAAGACCGAGGAAGAGATTAAACAGATGCGTTATGCAAACGGTATCGTTGCAGCATATAAGATGGTGGATACCTGTGCCGCAGAGTTCGCCGCAGAGACACCGTATTACTACAGTGTTTACGGAAGTGAGAACGAGGCTGCAGAGACCACACCGCAGAAAAAGGTTCTGGTTCTTGGTTCCGGTCCGATCCGTATCGGTCAGGGTATCGAGTTTGATTTCTGTTCCGTACATTGTACCTGGGCATTTGCAAAGGAAGGCTGGGAGACCGTCATTATCAACAACAACCCGGAGACCGTTTCCACCGACTTTGATATTGCAGACAAGCTGTATTTTGAGCCGTTGACCGCAGAGGATGTCGAGTCCATCGTAAATATTGAAAAGCCGGACGGAGCTGTTGTACAGTTCGGTGGACAGACAGCGATCAAACTGACAGAGGCGCTTATGAAGATGGGCGTTCCGATTCTTGGAACCAAGGCAGAGGATGTCGATGCCGCAGAGGATCGTGAGCTTTTTGATGAGATTCTGGAGAAGACTCATATTCCGAGAGCAGCCGGTGGAACCGTATTTACCGCAGAGGAAGCCAAAGAGGTTGCCAACCGTCTCGGATATCCGGTACTTGTCCGTCCTTCCTATGTACTCGGTGGACAGGGCATGAAGATTGCATTCAATGATGAGGAGATCGAGGAATTCATCGGAATCATCAACCGTATTGCACAGGATCATCCAATTCTCGTAGACAAGTATTTACAGGGTAAGGAGATCGAGGTCGATGCCGTATGTGACGGAACCGACATTCTCATTCCTGGTATTATGGAACATATCGAGCGTACCGGAGTCCATTCCGGAGACAGTATTTCCGTATATCCGGCTCCAACGATCAGTGATAAGGTAAAGGATACCATCGTAGAGTATACAAAGCGTCTGGCACAGGCACTGCATGTGGTCGGTCTGATCAATATCCAGTTCATCGCCATGAATGAGGAAGTATATGTCATCGAGGTAAATCCGCGTTCCTCAAGAACCGTGCCGTACATCAGTAAGGTTACTGGTATTCCGATCGTAGATCTGGCAACCAAAGTGATCATCGGTAACACGATCCGCGGTCTGGGCTATGAGCCGGGACTTGCACCAGTTGCCGATTATATCGCAATCAAGATGCCGGTATTCTCCTTTGAGAAACTGCGTGGGGCAGAGATCAGCCTTGGACCGGAGATGAAGTCTACCGGTGAGTGTCTGGGTATCGCAAAGACATTCAATGAGGCACTGTACAAAGCATTCCTTGGAGCAGGTGTACAGCTTCCGAAATACAAGCAGATGATTATGACGGTAAAGGATGCCGATAAGCCGGAGGCTGTCGGTGTGGCAAAGCGTTTTGAGGCACTCGGCTACAAAATCTACGCAACACGAAGCACTGCAAAGTATCTGCAGGAGCACGGCGTCAATGCACTGCGTGTCAATAAGATTTCGCAGGAGTCACCAAATGTAATGGATCTGATCCTTGGCCACAAGATCGACCTTGTCATCGATACACCGACACAGGGTAACGGTGATAAGACAAGAGACGGATTCTTAATCCGCCGTAATGCGATTGAGACCGGTGTGTACTGTATTACCGCTATGGATACCGCAAATGCGCTGGCACGTTCTTTAGAGACCGCTCACGGGGAGCTTACTCCAGTGGATATTGCAACGGTTAAGAATATGTAAGATAAAATAAAAACAGTCCCTTACCAATAGGTACAGGGGCTGTTTTTACATATAAAATTTTATTTGTCCAGATGCTGTTCGATAAGAACCAGAATCACATAGGCAATCAGGGAATAAAGAATAAATAAGACACACCGGTCTACGAAAGAACCAATATCAGCCGGATCACGGAACTGATGAATAAACTGGTTCATCCCCAACAGAGGACAGATGCATCCGACAGGTACCACAATTTTACGGAGAAAGTGAATGATTTCCTGTTTATGGCGCTTTCCGTTCAATAAAACAAGGGAGCAACAGATTCCGATGTAAATGAGGAGTGTTGGAAAATCCCAAAGATCCAGCATATCCGGTAAAAGCACATGCGTAAATATTGCAAACAGTCCGGTAAGGATCAATAAAACGATACCCACTGCACAGGGAAGGAGTGTAAAGCACTGTTGTTTTTGATTGTCTTCCAAAAGGTTCATCATATTTTCCTCCGCTTTCATAGAATAAATTTCCGGTGTTAATTTTTCACCGGAGAGAAGTTCATTGACATTGATATCGAGAGTAGCACAAAGTTCGTTCAGAATCGAAGTGTCAGGAATGCTGTTTCCGTTTTCCCATTTGGATATGGTTTTATCACTGACGCCGATCCGGTCACCGAGATCTTTCTGTGTAAATCCTTTGGCTTTTCTGGATTGTTGTATAAATTCGCCAATATTATTTTGTGACATAGTGGAACCTCCATTTCGTAAGAGACAGTTGCTGCAGTGTCTGTCTGCTTTCAGTATAGAAGAAACGTGCAGAGAATACAATCTATGAGTTGGAGAGTTGGAGGTTCGCAGTCTCAGAGAAAGAGAAGGACGGTTCCGTCAAAAGAATTCTCCCAAAAGGAGAATCTGAAAGAAATAGCTTTCAAAAAGAAACCTCTCATTTTATAATAGAATGAACAGACAAGAGAGGATACAAAATATGGACAAGAAAAATGAATATCAGGATGAGGGATTAAGGGGCAACGAAAAAATCGAAGAAGCCATTTTTTTACTTCAAAAAGAACCTTCACAGGAACAGCTTGCGCATACATTGACCGTAATTCGCAGACGGATGCAGGAGGGGGGACAACTGATCGTTGCCGTGGAACCCGATCCGGCACAGGCACAGATGAAGTTACAGACAGTGAGAACTCCGGACGGTAAAATCTGGTGGTCGGCATTTACCAGCTTTGAGGAAGAATTAAAAGGTGCAGATCAGGTGAAGTCGACATTTTTGTCAGAGATCGGCAGGATGTTTGAAGCAGCACTTACTGTGCCGGAGATCGCAGGGATTATTATCAATCCCTGGAACCGGACAATCATGTTGGATAAACATCTGATCCGGATTATTATGCCGGACTGAAAATTTTTATATTTTTCGTAACTATATGCAATACGATTCGAAAAGAATAGTGATACTATCGGGGAAACAGTATGTTCAGACCAATGAGAAGAAAGAAAAGGGAATCAGCACAGAGACAGCAAAACAATTATTGCTTCATGAGCGGCGCAACAGTCGGATCAATATAGAGCTTACTGATCCGGAGGCGGATGTGACATTTTCTCGTATGAGACAAAATTAAGGAGGTATACAATGAGGATGATGGTTATGATAATCTATCTATTATTTTTAATATGCATGATCGTTTATTATGGAAAAATGATGTATAGAAATTATCAAAAAGAACTTCCTTTAGGATATGGGCAAAATAAAATCGTGTATTTTATGATCCTGCTATGTATCATAATCGGTCAATACACCATTCCTTCTGCTTGGGGACGACTGAGTGTAATTTTAATATTCGGAGTTGCATTCTTTTTGATCTATGCAATGATTGGTCTCCATAATAGAAAGAATCATTCCGGAGAATTATTTCGCTTATATCAAAAAGAAGTCACCACAGCAAAGAGGTGTATAATCATAGGCATAGGAGTTGTTGTAGTTGCTTTATTTTTGGTCTGTTTTATAAAAAAATAAACTAAATCTGCATTCGGATGACAAGCCTCCCCGCTTCATAAGCCGCATTCATCTGCCCGTGCATTTGCTCCACCAGCGCCCGCGCTATGGAAAGCCCAAGTCCGGTCGGTCATGGTAATGTCCGGTGTGATCCGGTGTCTTTTGAGCACCGCATACATTGCGGCAATGCTTCCCTCTAAAATGCGATTTACCGACACTTCCTGCAAGGATTGTGCCAAAGGCACAGACAGGACAACCGAATACCGGAACAGTTCTTCCGTCAGTTGTGTCATCACCTTTGTGCGTTCCCGGATGATGGCAACATACTGGCGGGAGACAGCAGATAACGGTTCCTTTTCCAAAAGTTCCAGGTAGCCGCAGATGGCAGTCAGCGGTGTGCGTAGATCGTGGGAAATGCTCGTGATGGCAGCCTGCAGCTGGGTGTTTCCCTGTTTAAAACAATGCTGCATGGCACGGAGCTGTTCCAGGGATTGGTTGAGCGTATCCGCCAGAAGACACAAATCTTTATCCCGGCAGGAAAGTGTAATCGGTTTATCAAATATGGAATTCTTTTGGTTTTCGTTATTCTGCTTCCTATATTGGTGACGAACCAGCTGGGAATGGGGGACCCATTTTTTTGCAAATACCTCTGTCCACAGGGAGTATTAGAGGGGGCACTTCCACTTTCGATTGCAAATGCAGGCATCCGTGCGGCATTGGGAAAGCTGTTTACATGGAAGGCCGGAATACTGGTTGCGGTCGTGTTGTTAAGCCTTATGTTTTATCGCCCGTTCTGCAAATGGATCTGTCCGCTTGGCGCAGTCTATGCGCTTTTTAATAAAGTATCTCTTTTACAGATGCATATAGATACCGGTAAATGTGTATCTTGCGGCAAATGTGCCGGTGTCTGTAAAATGGATGTGGATGTGGTCCGGCATCCAAATCATACGGAATGTATACGCTGCGGAGCATGTGTGAAGGAATGTCCGGTAGAGGCAATCAGTTATAAGTATGGATTTGCAGAAAAATCAAAAAAGAAGAAGGAGAATAATTAAAATGAAAAAACTTACAGTAATGTTACTGGTTATGACTCTGGTATTTGGACTTGCCGCTTGTGGCAATGCCTCGGAAAAAGGCAGCAATGTGACGGAAACGCAGGCACAGTCTGCGGAAGATACAGGGGCTGGTAATGCAGAACTCAACAAACTGTACGAAAAGGAAAATGCCATTATTGCGAAACATCAGGAATTGTGGAATACGGTTTTTAATAACATTGACAAAAACAAAGCTGCAGACGCAGGAGAACAAAATTATGGAACGTTTCTGGAGACACAGCTGGATCATGTGAAGGACCAGTTTTCGGAGGCAGACCTGAAAAAGCTGGATAAGGATATCGAAGAGATTAAGAAAATCGAGGATCAGGTAACGGAACTTACCGCGCAGATGGGAACAGAAAATTCCGGCGCCCAAAGCGCGAATGCAGAAACATCCGTCTTTCCGTCTTTTCAGGCGAAGGATCTGGATGGAAATAAGGTGGACAGCAGCATTTTTTCACAGAATGCGGTAACGGTTGTTAATTTCTGGTTTAATGGATGCACGCCATGTGTGGAGGAACTTCCGGCACTCAACAAATTAAATGAAGAACTGAAGGCAAAGGGCGGTCAGGTCATTGGCGTAAACACGGATTCACTCGATGGTAACAAAGAGGGAATTGAGGAAGCAAAAAGCATCCTGAAAAAACAGGGGGCAGACTATACCAACCTTTCCCTTGATTCGGACAGTGAGGCTGGTAAATACGCAACAAATATTATGGCATTTCCAACGACAGTTCTCGTTGACCGTAATGGCAACATTGTCGGAGATCCGATCATGGGCGGAATCACGAGTGATGAAGTTTACAAAAAGGTGACAGCTGCGATTGACCAGATCTTAGAGAAGGATAAGCAGTAAGATGGATACGGATAGGGTGGTAACTTTAAAAGGAGAATCCCATGGAATATGAACACATTGTCCATTCGTTTGAACCGGTGTACGACAAAGCTTCCGAAATTCTCATATTAGGAACCTTGCCGTCCGTCAAATCAAGGGAAAACAATTTTTATTACGGGCACAAACAGAACCGTTTCTGGAAAGTGCTTGCAACACTTTTAAAGGAGCCGGTTCCGGATACAATTGAGGAGAAAAAAGCCATGCTGCTTGCCCACCGGATTGCCCTGTGGGATGTGATCCAAAGCTGTGACATCAAAGGATCAAGCGACAGCAGTATTAAAAATGTACAGCCAACGGATATTGGCATGATTCTGGAAAAAACGAACATAACACGTATTTATGCAAACGGAAACAAGGCAGGACAGCTTTATAAAAGGTACCAGTTTCCGGTCACGGGGATCGAAGCGATGGTGCTTCCATCCACAAGTCCGGCAAATGCCGCGTGGTCGCTGGAACGGCTGTGTGAGGCGTGGCATGTGATTCTGGAACAATGATAACAGAGCCTTTTATAAAAGATTTAAAAAGCCATCTTTGTAAAGAAAGATGGCTTTTTTTAGTATAAATCAACGGTAAAGTGACGAAATGACAAAGAAAAAATATGAAAAAATTGAACAAATAACGGAAAAATATGAAAATTTTTAATGTGAATCAAAAAATATTCTATAGTTTATGAGATGAAAACCTCTTATACTAGCATTACAAACAAAACAAGAAGGGGGAAATTCTTATGAAAAAGAAAATTGTTGCAATTATGATGATGGCGGTACTTGCACTTTCAACCGCAGCATGTGGAGCCGATGGGGGAAACAACGGCGGTGGCACACAGGCAGGCAATAAAGGGGGAGGCACTTCTACCTCAACTGTCGCAAACAAGGATAAACCTTTGGTATGGTTTAACCGTCAGCCGTCAAACAGTTCCACAGGAGAGCTTGATATGACAGCACTCAATTTTAACAAAGATACTTATTATGTAGGGTTTGATGCAAATCAGGGTGCAGAACTTCAGGGTACCATGGTAAAAGATTACATCGAGAAAAATATTGACAAGATTGACCGTAACGGAGATGGCGTGATCGGCTATGTTTTAGCAATCGGTGATATCGGTCACAATGATTCCATTGCCCGTACAAGAGGCGTCAGAAAAGCACTTGGAACAGCAGTGGATAAAAACGGCGAGGCAGACAGTGCACCGGCAGGAACCAATACCGATGGAAAAGCATCACAGGTTCAGGACGGAAGCATTGAAGTAGGTGGAAAAACCTATGTGATCCGTGAACTTGCTTCCCAGGAAATGAAAAACTCAGCAGGTGCTACATGGGATGCAGCAACAGCCGGCAATGCGATTGGTACATGGTCATCTTCTTTCGGGGATTCCATTGATGTCGTTGTATCCAACAATGATGGAATGGGAATGTCAATGTTTAATGCATGGTCAAAGGATAACGGTGTACCGACATTCGGATATGATGCAAACAGCGATGCGGTTGCAGCAATTGCAGAAGGCTACGGCGGAACGATCAGCCAGCATGCAGACGTACAGGCATACCTGACACTGCGTGTTCTTAGAAATGCACTGGATGGTGTAGATGTTGACACGGGTATCGGAACTGCAGACGATGCAGGAAATGTATTAAGCAGTGACGTTTATGTATACAAAGAAGATGAGAGATCTTACTACTCCCTGAACGTGGCAGTAACCTCTGATAACTACAAAGATTTTACAGATTCTACCGTTGTATGGGAACCGGTATCCAAGCAGTTAGATGCATCTGCTCATCCGACAAAGAAGGTATGGCTGAATATTTACAATGCTTCTGATAACTTCCTGAGTTCTACTTATCAGCCGCTGTTACAGAAGTATGATGACCTTTTAAATCTGGATGTTGAGTACATTGGCGGTGACGGACAGACAGAGTCTAATATCACAAACCGTCTGGGCAATCCGGGACAGTACGATGCTTTTGCTATCAACATGGTGAAAACAGATAATGCAGCTTCTTACACAGCTCTTTTAAATCAGTAAAACAACTTAACTTCGGGGGGGGATACGGTTCTCTCCCCGAAAACAAAAGGATAGGAGCGGATAGTATGGGGGATCAGAGCAAAGATATTATCTTATCGATACGTGGCATGAGTAAATCATTTGGCCGCAACAGAGTACTTGATCATATCAACCTTGATGTGAGAAAAGGAACCGTTATGGGACTTATGGGAGAAAATGGTGCCGGTAAGTCAACAATGATGAAATGTCTTTTTGGAACTTATCAGAAAGACGAAGGAACTATATACCTTGACGGAAAAGAAGTGAATTTTTCCGGTCCGAAGGATGCACTTGAAAATGGGATTGCAATGGTGCATCAGGAGTTAAACCAGTGTCTGGAGAGAAATGTTGTGGATAATCTCTTTCTTGGCAGATACCCGGTAAATTCCCTTGGGATGATCGATGAGGGAAGAATGAAAAATGAAGCCTCGGAATTATTCCGGAAACTGGGAATGACGGTGAATCTGGATCAGCCGATGAGAAATATGTCCGTTTCCCAGCGGCAGATGTGTGAAATTGCAAAGGCGATCTCATATAATTCGAAAGTAATCGTATTGGATGAGCCAACATCATCACTTACCGTACAGGAAGTGGATAAACTTTTTGATATGATGCGGATGCTTCGTGACCAGGGCATCTCCCTTATTTATATTTCCCATAAAATGGATGAAATATTTGAGATCTGTGATGATATTTCCGTACTCCGGGATGGAAATCTGGTCATGACAAAAAGTGCAAAAGAAACAAATATGAATGAACTGATTACTGCAATGGTAGGCCGTGTGCTGGAAAACCGTTTTCCACCGGTGGATAATCAGCCGAAAGATGTTATTTTATCAATCCAGCATTTGTCCACAAAATATGAGCCGTATTTACAGGATGTTACATTTGATGTCCGTGAAGGGGAGATTTTTGGCTTATATGGCCTTGTGGGAGCCGGACGGACAGAATTGCTGGAAACCATATTCGGTATCCGCACAAGAGCCGCAGGCCGTGTTTATCTGAACCATAAGCTTATGAATTTCAGCTGTGCAAAAGAGGCAATGGATTATGGATTCGCGCTTATTACGGAAGAACGGAAGGCAAATGGATTATTCCTGAAAGGGAATCTTACATTTAATACAACCATTGCAAATCTTAATGCATATAAAAAAGGCGCGGCACTTTCAGAACCGAAAATGACAAAGGCTACCGCAAATGAAATTAAAGTCATGCATACCAAATGTCTGGGACCAAACGATATGATTTCAAGTCTTTCCGGAGGAAACCAGCAGAAGGTTATTTTTGGAAAGTGGCTCGAGCGTGAACCGAAGGTGTTTATGATGGATGAACCGACAAGAGGAATTGATGTCGGCGCAAAATATGAAATTTATGACCTGATCATACAGATGGCAAAACAGGGAAAGACCATTATCGTGGTTTCTTCTGAGATGCCGGAAATCCTTGGTATTACAAACCGGATCGGTGTCATGTCGAACGGACGGCTTGCGGGCATTGTCAATACAAAGGAAACGAATCAGGAAGAATTACTTCGCCTCAGCGCGAAATATTTATAGGCAGGGGGGACAGATATGGCAAATAGCAAGATTCTTACAGCGGAGCAGGAAAAAACACTGCGTCAGCCGATTGAGGAATATGTCGGAAAAATACAAAAAGAGATTGATGAACTCAGAAAAGATGGTACGGCAAAAGTCATTATGTACCAGGGCAGGATCGAAAACGTAAAAAGAGATAAAACACTTTCCAAAGGGGAAAAAGATTCTGAGATTGCATCCTGCCAGAAGGAGCTTGAACAGGCAAAAGCGGTAGAGGCACAGAACAAAGACCAGATCGCAAAACTGATCGGGAAAGCAGAAAATTATCTCAAAAATAATTTTGACAAGTATTATAATGCAGTTAAGGCAAGTTGTATAGCGGAAAAGGAACAGGCACTGCAGGAGCATCAGCAGAGACTTGCAAAGATTGAAAAGGAACACAAAGAAACTCTGGCAAAGACTTCCGCCCAGGCCGAGGTCAAAGAAGAAAATTATGTATATAAGAACCGTGTTTCCAATGAAAAGATTGAACTGGAAAAAGAGTATCAGAGGATTAAAGACCGGAAGCATGATGCGTACAGTTACAAGTATCATCTGATTGATCTGCTCCGGTTGTCCAAATTTACATTTGCAGAAAATCAGGCACAGAAATGGGAAAATTATAAGTATACATTTAACCGGAGAACATTCCTTTTACAGAATGGACTCTACATCGCGATCATTCTTATTTTTGTTGCGTTATGTATCATAACTCCAATCAAAAAAGGAACGCCGCTTCTTACGTATAATAATATTTTAAATATTCTCCAGCAGGCATCGCCTAGAATGTTTTTAGCACTTGGAGTTGCAGGTCTGATCCTTCTTACAGGAACGGATCTTTCCGTTGGACGAATGGTTGGTATGGGAATGACAACCGCAACCATTATCATGCATCAGGGTGTAAATACAGGTGGTGTGTTCGGACACATCTTTGATTTTACGAAAGTACCGACACCGGCAAGAGTCGTTCTTGCACTGGTAGCATGTATTGTATTATGTACGTTCTTTACAAGTATAGCCGGATTTTTTACAGCGAAATTCAAGATGCATCCGTTTATATCGACCATGGCAAACATGCTTGTCATTTTTGGACTGGTAACCTATGCGACAAAAGGTGTTTCCTTCGGAGCGATCGAGCCGACCATTCCAAATATGGTAATTCCAAAAGTCAATGGATTCCCGACCATCATTCTCTGGGCAGTTGCAGCAATTGTCATTGTATGGTTTATCTGGAACAAAACAACCTTTGGTAAAAATCTTTATGCAGTCGGAGGAAATCCGGAGGCAGCAGCTGTTTCAGGAATTTCTGTCTTTGCAGTAACACTTGGTGCATTTATTATGGCAGGTATCCTTTACGGATTTGGTTCCTGGCTTGAATGTACCCGAATGGTAGGATCTGGTTCTGCCGCTTATGGACAGGGCTGGGATATGGATGCCATTGCAGCCTGCGTTGTCGGTGGTGTATCATTTACCGGTGGTATTGGTAAGATTTCCGGTGTTGTTACCGGTGTATGTATCTTTACAGCATTAACATACTCCCTCACAATCCTGGGTATTGATACCAACCTCCAGTTCGTATTCTCGGGTATTATCATCCTTGTTGCAGTAACACTGGATTGTCTGAAATACGTTCAGAAAAAATAAAACATATACTCTCCTCTATAATGAAAAAGCAGGGATGCCGGTGATGCATGAAACATGCAGGGCATCTCTGTTTTATGTTGGAAAGGTTTTACTTTATCTGGACAAATTGCTATAATAAATAAAATAACATGGGGGAAGAGGTATGTATACATTATTGCTGGTGGATGATGAAGAAGAAGTCATTGAAGCCATCGTTAAAAAAGTTAAATGGGAGGAACTCGGCTTTCAGGTTGCCGGGCATGCAAACAACGGATTTAAAGCAATGGACATGCTTGAAGAAATGCAGCCGGATGTTGTTATGACGGACATCCGGATGCCATATATGGACGGACTGGAATTGTGTGCACATATAAAAGCAAAGTATCCGGCAACAAAAATTCTGCTTTTTACCGGGTTTGATGATTTTGAATATGCAAAAGAAGCCGTGCATCTTGAAATCGAGGAATATATTTTAAAGCCGCTCAATGCTGTTGAAATAACAGAAGTGTTTAAGCGTCTGAAAGAGAAACTGGACTATGAGATCAGTGAAAAAAGAAATACGGATCTTTTGAAAAATATTATGCGGATTCCCTTCCGATGCTGCAGGCGAATTTGTATACAACGCTTATTGAAGGACGTATTCCGGAAGAGGAGATGCCGCATTATTTTAAGGATTACCAGATTGCTTTTACAGGCCCGTGGTATTGCTGCCTGATCATACACACATCGGCAAGTCAGGTTCCGGAGGGTATGGATATACGGCTGCTTTCGGTATCGGTAGACCGGCAGGCAGGGGAGAACCTCGGGGAAAAATGGAACGCGAAGCGTTTTCGCTATCTTGGGGATACCATTATGATTATGCAGTTAAAAAGTGAGGAAGAAATTTCAGAACTGACGGATGCCTGTGACCGTTTCTGTAAATATATCCATCATATTATGGGGGCAAAAGTAACCATAGGGATCGGTCAGGTATGTGGGCACATTGCAAAGATTGCAGCATCGTATCAAAGCGCCAGGGAAGCGGTTTCCTATCGTGTTTTATATGGAAGCAACCGGGCGATAAATTTAAAAGAGATTGTTCCACAGAGAAAAATCCAAAGGGATGCCGGAGAGAAAACAGAACTGTCCAATGTGTTCAAAAAGATCTGCCTTGGAGAAAATGAAGATATTGCAAATGCCATAGAAGTTTACATGCAGCATAATTTCCTTGACCTGAAATCATTGGAAAAATATCATGTGGCAGTTATGGAACTCATTGGCGAACTGTATCATTTTATGGTCAACAATGAAATGGATACCACAAAAATACCGGGAGGTATCGGTTCTTTGTATAATGAACTGTGTAATTTAGAACCGCAGGTTTTGCAGAAATGGCTTTTAAAATTCTGCTGTATGCTGCATGATGACATGGCAGATGCCCGGTATCATTCCAAGAAATCCCTGATCGGGAGGGCAAAAGAATATGTGCACGACAATTATCAGCAGGAAGATTTAGGGCTTGACGATATCTGTAAAGAACTGGGCGTGTCAAATTCTTATTTTTCAAGCATGTTCAAAAAAGAAACAGGGAATTCTTTTGTCGGATACCTGACGGAATACCGTATGGATAAGGCGGCACGCATGCTTGTGGAAACCGCGGAAAAAAGTTATATGATTGCAAAGAGTGTGGGATATTCCGATCCAAATTACTTCAGTTATGTGTTTAAAAGACAGTTTGGGGTATCCCCTTCAAAATACAGGACAGCATATGAAAAAAATGAAAAATAAACCGGGAGATATCCAGTCAACCATCATGGTTGCATTTTCTGTAATATCAACCTTAATTATGATTTGTATGGGCATGATGGTATATTGGAGATTTTCGGGGATCACACAGCAGAATATTGTGGATAATAACCGAAAGATGATGGATCAGACGGTGGATTCCATAGAAAATTATCTTGTGAATATGAGGCAGATATCGGATGCCGCATATTATGATGTTATAAAGGAAAACGATATCCGGGAACAGAACGAATCCATCCACAAAGGGTTAAATCTTTTATATGAGGCAAATAAAGAGAACTTAAGGAGCATTGCTATATATAATGGATACGGAAGCCTTATGGCAGCAGAGCCGGTTGTTGCCCAGAAAGAAGAACCGGATGTGACCAGACAGGGATGGTTTATGCAGGCAAAAACACGTATGGAGAATATCCATTTTTCCACACCCCATGTCCAGAATTTATTTGATGACGGTACCTGTCGGTATTACTGGGTGATTTCTTCCAGCCGTGTCGTGGAACTTACGAATGGGACAGATACACAGTTGGGAGTGCTGCTTGTGGATATGGACTATTCCGGGATTTCACGTATGATGGAACGGATCAATACGTCAGGAAAAGGACAGTATTTTTATCTGTGTGATGGTGAGGGAAATATTATTTATCATCCGCATCAGGCAAGAATTGACAATGGCATGAATACAGAAAGCAGCGTAAAGGCAGCTTCGTCCAAAGAAAAAATTTACGATGAATATTTGGGAAAAAACCACAGAAAAGTTATGGTGGGTGCAATCAGTTATACAGGATGGCGCCTGGTCTGTGTTATGCCGTATGAAATATTCACAAATAAGATGGCCGATGTAAAGCAGTTTGTCCTGCTTATTTTACTGCTTATGGCAATGATGCTTGTATTTGTAAACCGCATCATTTCCGTGCGGATATCGCGGCCGATTATGAAACTGGATCACTCGGTGCGTGAATATCAGGAAGGAAAAGAAGAAAAGATTGCAATCGGAGGCTCAACAGAGATCCGGCATCTGGGACAATCCATTCAGGAATCCTACCGGCAGAATTCCGAACTGATGAAAAAAGTCATATGGGAACAGAATGAAAGAAGAAAAAGCGAATTTGATGTGCTGCAAAGCCAGATCAACCCGCATTTTTTATACAATACATTAGACTCCATCACCTGGATGATAGAGAGCGGTAAAAATGAGGAAGCTGCCTTTATGATCACGCAGCTGGCAAAGCTTTTCCGGATCAGCCTTTCAAAAGGACATACGGTTATCCGCATAAGGGATGAACTGCAGCACGCGCAAAGTTATGTTAATATACAAAAAGTGCGGTATAAAAATAAGTTTGAAGTTGTATTTGATATCCGTCCGGATATTCTGGATGATTGTATCGTGAAACTTGTGCTGCAGCCGATCCTTGAAAATGCGATCAATTACGGCGTAAGGGAGATGGATGACTGCGGAAAAATCCTCATTCGCGGATGGAAAGAACAAGAAAATATCTTTATGCAGGTATCGGATAACGGAATGGGGATTCCGGAAGAGGAGATTGACCTGTTATTAAAGGATACAAACCGTGTACATAAAAAAGGCTCCGGAGTCGGGCTTGTAAATGTAAATAACCGGCTCCGGTTATTGTTTGGAGAACCATACGGACTTCAGATAGAAAGTGAACTGGATGAGGGAACGACAGTGACAGTTATCATCCCAGAGATTGTTTACAGTGAGGAAAACTGCAGGAAATTTGAGGAACACCATATGCCGGAGGATTCTTAAAATGAAACATGGGAAAAAAACATTTGTGATAATAGAGGCAGTTCTGGGAATTCTCGTGATTCTGGTTCTCGGCTTTATCATCTATAAGCAAAACGGCCATGAACCGGAAACAATTGCGGTGATCATACCGGATGTGGATGAGAGCGAGTGGTCAGCGTTTAAATACGGACTGAAAATGGCAGCACGGGAATATGATACAGATGTTGTGATCATCAGTAAGGACAATATGGAAACCGCCAATGATGAGATTGAGATTATGAACCAGGAAATTATAAAAGGAGCAGATGCGGTGATCGTAAAACCGATTGCAAACCAGAATGGGCGGCAAAATCTAAAACAGCTGGAAAAAAGTGTTCCCATAATGGCCGTGGGAGATACATTTCCCGAAGAACCGTCCGGATTACATACAATAGAACCGGATCATTACCATATGGGTGCGGATCTTGCCCAAAAGCTTCTGGAAAATTACCGTGGAAATCTGATCGGGAAGAAGATTGGGATCTATTCGCAGTATGCCACTTCAGAAGCAGTGATAAAAAGAAAGAAGGGGATTTGTGATACATTAAAGGGGAGTGGCGCAGAAATTTTATGGTCTGTATCAAAAGAAAATGATTCGAAAGAGAAAATCAATTTACAGACGCAAAGAAGGGTGGATATCGTGATGGCTTTGGATAATGCAAGCTTTGTGGAAGCCGGGGAGGCGGCAAAGGATAATGACCTGTATGGGGCGGTACTCTATGGAATTGGAAATTCAACGGAGGCAGTTTATTATCTGGATGCAGGATGGGCACAATGTCTGGTTGCTCCGGATGAGTTTGACGCAGGCTATGAAAGTGTTGCAGAACTTATTAAAAAACGACGTAATTTTTTCTATAAAATGAAAGACCGGCAGATTACGTATACCGTTCTCACACGGGAGAATCTTTTTTCGGAGGAGAACCGGAATCTGCTGTTTACAATCAGCCGGTAAAATCAGGGGTTATCATGGATAAAAGAAAAATAAAAAACGCTATGGCATTAATTGGTCTGATGGGAATTCTTTTGTATGGTGCATGTGGAAACGAAAAAAAGGAAATACCGAAACAGATTTATATTGGTGTCGCATGTTATGACCAGAGAGATACCTTCCTGGGGGAACTTCTGGAAAATTTTAAAAGGGAATGCAGGACACTGGAAAAAAGGGGATATGATATCAGTCTGACTATTATGGATGCTGCAAATTCGCAAAGAACGCAGGACGATCAGGTGCAGGAAATGATCGGTAATGGCTGTGATATTTTGTGCGTCAATCTGGCAGACCGGACGGACCCGTCGCAGATCATTACAGCCGCACAGGAGCACGATATCCCCATTATATTTTTTAATCGGGAACCTGTGGAAGAAGATCTGATGCAGTGGGATCAGTTATATTATGTCGGAGCAGAAGCAAAACAGTCCGGACAGATGCAGGGACAGCTTGCAGCAGCTTACATCAAAGAACATCCGGATGTGGACCGCAATCATGATGGAAAGATCCAGTATGTGATACTTGAGGGGGAAATGGGGCATCAGGATGCCATTATTAGAACCGAAAGTGTTGTGGAGAGCCTGAAAGAACAGGGAATTGAACTGGAAAAGCTGAGCTATCAGATTGCAAACTGGAACCGTGCACAGGCACAGAACCGTATGATGCAGCTGATCGGACAATATAACAACCGGATGGAAGTTGTTCTTGCCAATAATGATGCAATGGCACTCGGTGCTATGGATGCTTATGAAAAGCTCGGGTATACGGAAACAAACCGGCCGGTATTTTTTGGAATAGATGGAACAAAAGAAGGGCTTGAAGCGGTAAAAGACGGAACACTTGCAGCAACCGTATATAACGATAAAGAAGGGCAGGCAGCAGCAATGGCAAATCTTGCATTTTCGATTGCTACAGAGGATGAAAATAATCCAAATCCGTTTAAAAATTATAAATATATATATCGCGCATATCAGAAAGTTACAAAAGAAAATGTGCAGACATTTCTGGAGAAAGAAGAATAAGGTACGCGATCCCAAAAAAGGAGAAACAGACATGAATAACTGGGAAAGAATGAAAGCCGGCAGACTCTACAATGCCGACAGCAAAGATCTGGAAAAATACCATTCGTTTGGGATGGAAACCTGTGATAAATTCAACCGCACACCGCTGTGGATGAAGAAAAGAAAGCAGCGTCTGCTGGAAAAAATGATTCCATCCGTTCCTCTCCGATGAGCGTCTGCCGCAGCAGTATCCGGACGGTTTCCATGACCTTGAGTATGCAAAGCCGGTCCACATCGGAAGCGGAAGTTGGATCTGTTCGAGCGCGACGATCTGTGGTGGGGTGACCATCGGAAAAAACTGTATTGTAGCGGCAGGGGCAGTCGTAAACCGTGATGTGCCGGATGACTGCATCGTGGCGGGGGTTCCGGCAAAGGTACTGCGGAAACTGGATGAGCAGGACCGGATACATGTGTGGGATACTTACATGAAAAACGAAGTGCCGTTGTCGGAGCGGGAAAGCGGGAGAAGTAGATCATGAATTCGTGGATGGATCTTGCAATGCGCGTACAGAGTATTGCGTAGGCAGGGATTGATGACCACACCTAATTCTCAGTGTGCATTAAATGCTCTTGCCATTGACAACCCTATTGAGTATGCCAGGTTGGCTTTGACGGGTGAGATGCAAGATTGGGTGAATGCGGAAGATAATCTAGAAGTGTGGTAATTTTATGGGTGGATTGCTATGTATGGCAGTCCACCCATAAAATCTTTAGAAAAACATAAGTGGAATATAAGAATTGTGCGTGCTAAAATAAATAGTGAGAAAATTGAATTGGAGACCAGCTATGAGAAATCTAATGAAATTTAATAGATTCGTGATGCCCTTACTACTAATTATATTTTCTGCTTTGCTACATGGATGCACTTTGAATGAAAATGTTTCTTATAAAAGTGCTTATGCAGATAATAATTTAAGTGTAAAGAATGAGAACATTAACGGTGCCATTGTGAAAGTAAATGATAAATACATTTATCACGATGAAATTTTTCTGCAACAGTTTGGAAAAGTAGGTGTATCATATTCGGATATTGTTGAAAATAGCATAGATGAAATAGTGGCAACATCATATGCAGAAAAATTAGGAGTTTTTGTTTCTGAATCCGAAATTGATAATGCTATTTGCGAGTATGAAGCCATTAACAAAGAAGCCTATGATAAAGCTCTTAAAATCTATGGGGAAACGACTCTGAAACAAAAATTAAAAGATAGATTGTTGTTTGTAAGTACAAAAAACAAAGTGTTAGAACAAGAAGTGAAAATAGACGCCAATCTTATCGAATCTTTTAAAAGCCAGAAAGAGCTTCATGGAGAATTAGACAAATATTCAGACTCTGAGCTAATGAAACGGATGAACAAAGAGATAAAAGATTATGCATTTGGGTTATGGGTCAAGGAAAAGAGAAAGGAATCGAAAATTGAATACTTAAAGCTATATGATAAGTATAAAAAAGATTGTTTAGTATTTAATGATAATCAAATGTCGATGCCTAAAATAGATGCTAAAGAAGTAGCATTAGATGGAGATGAAGGGAAAGAAATTTTAGCATCCTTGTCAATATTTGAAAAATATAATCCAGTTTCTGTGTATGAAATTTTAGTAAAACCAAATAATAAAGACGATTATACAGAGCGTGCATATATAAAAGTCCATTTAGTAAATGAAGATAATAACGATAAGATTCTTGATGTTATTATCGCTGACAAGAACGAAACCGGCATTGATTATGGGTTAAAGGATTCAAAAATGTCAACATTATGTGGTGTTAATGTGAAATTATCTAAGTCTGAAAATTTAAATGTTGATGACAAGATAATAACAAGAGCTGTTTTTAAGCTTAACAAACATACTTATGTAATGGATGGCATCAATATTGAGCCTTTTGAATTTACAGAAATGGTTTCAGAATTACTCTCTAAATTAACTAATAAATAAATAGAATATATAACTGAAAATTGAAATGAAAAGGCTATTTATCTGAAAAGGTATTTAGCCTTTTTCTTTGCCCAAAATATGAAAGGAGATGATTTTTATGAACAATAAAACAGAATTAGAAAAGGTAAAAGCAGAGATTGAAAGCAAGAAAGAAGAAAAAGAAAAATATGAAAAGCAATTATCTCAGCTTAAAAATCAAGAGAAGAAATTAAAGAAAATGGCAAGCCTTGAAGAAAGAAAAAAGCGAACCCACAGACTGATAGAACGAGGAGCAATATTAGAAAGTTTTATCGAGGGGGGGTTATCCACACATATGCAGGGATGGAACTTCGCCTGAAAATGTATGAAATTATGAAAAAGCAGGGACATGAAGAAGAAACCGGAAAGACAAAGATTACGTCCGGTTATAATCTTCCGGCAACATATATTCTTCACACCGTAGGACCGATCATACAGTGGGAGGTTACAGGAAAAGAGGAAGAATTGCTGGCAAGCTGCTACAGAGAATGTCTCAAGCTGGCGGCGGACACGGGAGCAGAGTCCGTAGCTTTTTGTTGTCTGTCAACGGGGGTGTTTCGTTTTCCACAGCAAAGGGCGGCAGAAATCGCTACCGAGACGGTAAAGAATTATATCAATGAGGACAGCAGAATAAAAAAAGTCATATTTAACGTATTCAAGGACGATGATCTGAGAATCTATCATGCACTAATTGGATAAATCGTGTTAGAATAAAATTGTCACGTAAGACAGAAAGGAAATTATTCTATGGAAAAGAAAAACGGTTACGATGCAGTTGTATTTGATATGGACGGTGTGATTTTTGATTCTGAGCGGGCTGTGATGCAGTGCTGGAAGGAGCTTGCAGATAAATACCAGATTCCAGATATTGAGAAAGCGGTGCTTTCCTGTACGGGGACGACGATGAAACGGACGCGGGAGATTATGCTGGAAATTTATGGGGAGGATTTTCCGTATGATATTTATGCGAAAGAGTCCTCTGCTATCTATCACAGCAGATACGATGGCGGCAGGCTTCCGATGAAGCCGGGGGTTGTGGAACTGCTCACCTTTTTAAAAGAAGATGGAAAGAAAATTGCGCTGGCATCTTCGACACGCAGACAGACCGTGACAAACCAGTTAAAGGATGCTGGAATTTTGAATTTTTTTGACAATGTGATCTGCGGGGATATGGTGGAGCACAGCAAACCGGCACCGGACATTTTCTTAAAGGCCTGTGCAGAACTTGGGGTTGCACCGGAGCGCGCGTATGCGATTGAGGATTCCTACAATGGGATTCGTGCGGCACATGCAGGACATTTGCTTCCGATCATGGTTCCGGATCTGCTGCCTGCAAATGAAGAAATGCAGGAAAAAGCAGAGGTGGTGTTACCGGATCTATTCGAAGTGATCGCCTATTTGAAGGGAGAGGGAGCATGTTAACCGAGCAGTTTGATACATTTTTTTAGCCAGTCAATCATCATTTCCTCGCGCATAATAGCACCTAAGAGAACCAGATAGTCACCAAATTCATCGGAGGAACTGTCCGGTATCGCAGTAAATTTGGTCTGGCTGTTCTGCAAATGCTTTAAACGGGAAGTATGCCGGTGCAGCTGTTCTTCAGTTTCCTGTATTGCAAAAGTTTGTTATACTAAAGGAAATAAAAAAGAGGGAGATAAACATGAATAACTGGGAACGAATGAAAGCCGGCAGACTTTACAATGCCGACAGCAAAGATCTGGAACAATATCATAAATTTGGCATGGAAACCTGTGATAAATTCAACCGCACTCCGCTGTGGAGGAAAAAAAGAAAACAGCGTTTGTTAGAAAAACTGATTCCATCTGCAAAGGATGGAGGAGCAGCCATTTTTGCCCCATTTTACTGTGAATATGGTGTCAATATCCATTTTGGAAAAGGCTGTTTTGTCAACTATAAATGTACATTTCTGGACTGTGCGCCGATTACGCTGGAGGATGGTGTGTGGGTAGGCGCAAACGTGACGATTGCAACCCCGTGTCATCCGTTTCTTTCCGATGAGCGGCTGCCGCAGCAGTATCCGGATGGTTTTCATGACCTGGAGTATGCAAAGCCCATCCATATCGGAAGCGGAAGCTGGATTTGTTCGAGTGCAACGATCTGTGGCGGAGTGACCATCGGAAAGAACTGTATTGTGGCAGCAGGGGCAGTCGTAACCCGCGATGTTCCGGATAACTGTATTGTGGCAGGTGTTCCGGCAAAAGTTTTGCGCAAACTGGATGAGCAGGATCGGATGCAGGTGTGGGATACTTACATGAAAAATGAAGTCCCGATGTCGGAGAGGGAAAGAGGGAGAAAGTAATTGCAAGTGTGCATAAAGAATGCTACACTGATATCTATGAGGTGATGAAGGTATGGATATCGCAACAACAATGGCAGCAGTCAATTATTTCAATATGGTAAATACATGGAATATGCTGGCAATGCAGGATACTGAGCTGTTTACAGTGACAGAAAATGGGAAGGAAGACGAAATGATGAGTGGTTCAATTTTAGATACTTATATAGGAAAAGATTGTGCGGTAAGTTTATTTAATGATATGGGTGGTATCAAAGGAAAACTGATGGACGTGGATGCGCAGTGGGTGAAGATCGAGACACCGAAAAAGGGAACACAGTTTATCAACCGTAACATGATCCGCAGTGTTAATTTTGAAAATAAGTAGTAGTATTTCAGAAGCCATTTTCGCAGGAGAGAATGGCTTTTTTTTAAAGAGAAGGAGGACGGAAATGAAGGAAATCCAAGAGCATTTGGGACTTGTTTTTTTGATTATAATTGCCATTTTTGCAGTTGCAATCGGTGGATATTTTACGCTGCGAAAAGGCGTTTTTATTGGGGATGATTTTTATTACAAAGTCCGTGCAGATAAGTTTGTGCACAACACAGTCAACTATGTTGAACGAACAAAAGATGATACTTTTTTACTTGTGGCAGATGGAAAAAAACAGAATGTTTCCTATACCATGAAAGGGGATCAGGTCACGTTTTCATTTGCGGATGATACGATAAACGGCACATGGACGGGGGATCAGTTACTCGCGGCAGATGGAAGCCCTGTGGGCTGGGATGAAATACAGATTTTTGCATCAGGTGACAAACATACGATCAGTGATGCGGCATACAGCAATGTGCTGGGACGTATTCTTTACGGCAATCTGGAGTCGATTTCATTTTGGGGATTTACGGTATTGGGAGTCCTTATTTATGTGCTTGGAATCGTACAGATTTATTATCCGGATAAGGTATACTTTTTTCTGCGCAGATGGCAGTTTCAGAATGCGGAATTATCGGATGAAGGAAGAACTGTGACGGTCATTGGAGGTGTGATTATCTGTATTATTGGAATCGGGGTGATGTCCGGGTTGATTTTGTATTTAATAAAGTAACTATTCTGAGGAGGTCTGAATCGTTATGATAAAAAATGAGAGGAATGTACAGAATGGTAAAAGCGTATTATCACCTTCCGGGCTTGTTTGAATTTTATGAACTATACCGCGTGTTTCTTCCGTTATATCGGGAGCACAGGGACTGGTTTTATGACTGGTGTGAAATCGGTTCGATCTATGGAGCTCCGGCAGATTGTATCTGGGGCGGCGGACGTGCCGGTTTTGGAGAGAATGATCCGAAAGAAGTTCTGGCACTGATGCAGGAGTATGGAATATCCGCGCGGCTGACCTTCAGCAACTCTCTTTTAAAAGAGAAGCATCTTTCTGACCGGAAATGCAATGCGCTCTGTGCTTTACTGGAAGAAAATAAAGATGTGCAAAACGGTGTGATTGTCCATTCGGATCTGCTGTTGGAATATCTGAAAAAACATTATCCGCACCTTTATTTTGTTTCGTCCACCACAAAAGTAATCACGGATTTTAAGCAGCTGGTAGAGGAAATACGACGTGAAGATTTCCGGTATGTTGTTCCTGATTTTCGCTTAAATAAAGCCTATGACCGATGGAAGACACTGTCTTGGCAAGAAAAAGACAAGGTGGAGTTTTTGTGCAATGAATGCTGCTGGTTTGGCTGTAAGGACAGGAAAGCCTGTTATGAAGCGGTCAGCCGCAAGAATCTTGGAGAAAATAGGGAACATCACTGTACGGCACCGGAATCTGAGCAGGGATATTGCTTTTCCAAAGCCATGCAAAATCCGGGATTTATTGGAATAGAGGCAATCCAAAATGTTTACTTTCCAATGGGATTTTCTAATTTTAAGATCGAGGGACGGGGACTTGGAAGTGCACTGATTTTAGAGTTTCTGCTATATTACATGACAAAGCCACAATATCAGCTGCATGTCCGGGAAGAAATTTATCTGGATAACATGCTGGATTTGTTTTGAAAAATGTGCTAAAATTACTTGTTATCTGGAACAAAGGAGAGATACAGGAGAATGAAAGTATTATTTACGATTCTAGTAACATTTTTTGCAGGTATGGGAGCCGGACTTGGAACCGGTTTTGCCGGGATGAGTGCGGCAGCGGTTATCAGCCCGATGCTTATCACATTTCTTGGGATGGAGCCGTATATGGCGGTCGGGATTGCGCTGTCTTCTGATGTACTTGCCAGTGCAGTGTCTGCGTATACCTATGGAAAAAATAAGAATCTTGATGTGAAAAATGGTCTGATCATGATGGTTAGTGTCCTTGCATTTACCGTGGTGGGAAGCTATGTTTCAAGCCTTGTACCATCTGCCACAATGGGAAATTTTTCTGTCTTTATGACATTTTTGCTTGGTATCAAATTTATTGTTCGCCCGGTTATGACAACCAAAGAGACCATGCAGGGGGTATCCGCACAAAAGCGTGCCATCCAGTCGGTCATAAGCGGTATCTGTATCGGATTTATCTGTGGATTTGTCGGTGCTGGCGGCGGCATGATGATGCTTCTTATCCTGACTTCTGTACTTGGGTATGAACTGAAGACAGCAGTCGGAACCAGTGTATTTATTATGGCATTTACTGCGTTTACAGGGGCTGCTTCCCATTTTGTTATTGGCGGGAAACCGGACGGACTGGTGTTTACGCTGTGTGTGATTTTTACCCTGATCTGGGCGAGAATTGCTGCGGTATTTGCAAATAAAGCCACACCGAAAACGCTGAACCGTGTGACGGGTGTGATTCTTGTTATTCTTGGAATCGTAGTATTTTTATTTTCACTTTGGGGATAGAAGAAATGCCTGGATCAAAAAATGATGCAGGCACTTTTTTATTAAAAAATCAGTCCACCAAGGTAAGCAATGATGCAGCAGGCGATCGCAACCGGGAAAAGTCCGAGTTCTTTCCATGCCATAAAGATGCCGGCAATTAGAGCAAGTGCTCCTGCAAGCGGTGTGGCGGTGGCATCGATGATTGCCGGAAAGGTCATAACCGCAAGTGTGACATAGGGTACATAATACAGGAAGGAACGGATAAACCGGTTTTTGATCGGCTTGCGGATCAGCGTCAGCGGAAGCACGCGGATCAGATAACTGGTGATCGCTACGATTGCAATGTAGATATAAATGTTTCCACTCATACGTCCGCCCCCTGTTCTTTTTGTGCGTCAGCATTTTCCGGAGTGATCTCCGTCTGCGGAGGGAAACGCCATGCGGCGATTCCAGCGATGATCAGTGTCAGGATGATCGTGCGCGTTCCGCTGGAAATGTCACGGATAACCGGGAGACGGCTGCACAGGTAACTTGCTGCAAAACTGATGATGATCAACACCAGCACGACTTTGTCTTTTCTGGCAGGCGGGATGATGATTGCCAGAAACATACCAAACAAAGAAACGCTGAGTGCTTTTACCATATCACCCGGCAGCAGATTGCCGGCGATGACACCGGCGGCGGTTCCGATGGACCAGCCCGGAAGTGCGACAAGAAAGGCACCGTAACTGTAGTAGGGATTGAGATATCCGGGGCGCCCGATGGCAATGCCAAACAGCTCGTCCGTCAGGTCAAATGCGACAAGAAACCGGTGAATCATCGGCGTATCCGGTGAAAACCGCTGGCTCATGGCGCAGCTCATCAGAAGATAGCGTGCATTGGCGATGATTGTCATCAGACACAGTTCAATATATGTGGCACCGGCACCGATCAGAGTAAATGCGATGTATTCGCCGGCCGATGCATTTTCCAGAAAGCTGGTCACGAACCCCTGAAGCGGAGTCAGACCAGCCTGTTTTGCAGAAATACCTAAAGAGAAAGAAACAGCGAGGTATCCAAGTCCGATGGGAATGCCATCGCGAAATCCTTCCCGGAAAGCTTTTGTATCCATAAAATCCCCTTTTGTAACTATCAGATAATGTAAAACCAGGATTCATCCTGTTCTTTGTGGTGAAGCGATTCATCACCACTGTGGTAGATCAGTTCCTGGTTGCGGACACTGACCTTGGTGCCTTTTTTAATGGACTGGGTAATAAATGAGTTACCACCTATTACAACCCCCTCCTCAATGACAGTTTCCCCACCGAGGATGGAAGCACCGGAGTAGATTGTTACATTGTCGCCGATGGTTGGATGACGACGCACATCGCGCAGTTTCTGACCGCCTTTGGTGGAAAGGGCACCAAGTGTAACGCCCTGATACAGTTTGACATGGCAGCCGATGATGGTTGTTTCACCGATCACGATGCCGGTACCGTGGTCAATAAAGAAATATTTGCCGATGGTTGCACCCGGATGGATGTCGATACCGGTTTTGCTGTGCGCCTGTTCCGTCATCATACGCGGGATAAGCGGAACACCCAGCAGAAACAGCTCATGTGCCAGACGGTATACGGTGATGGCATAAAGTCCCGGATAGGAAAATACGATCTCATCTTTGCTGCGGGCAGCAGGATCACCGTCATAGGCAGCCTGCAGATCTGTCTCCAGGTATTCACGGACTTTTGGGATCCGCCGCATAAAAGAAACGGTTGCTTTCTGTGCAAACTGTTCCAGTTTTTCTTCCTCATTGTCCCCAAATTCTTTTGTATATTTTAAGACAACACAGATCTGTTTGTTCAGGTGGAACATTACATCTTCGATCATGGTAGACACACTGTGTTCAATATTGTAGATTTTGTGGGTTTTATCGCGGAAAAATCCCGGATAAACAATGGAAAACAGACGGTCAAGAATGTCCATAATTTCGGTTTTATCCGGCTGGTTGTAGATATCCATCTTATCAACCGCGCGTCCTTTTTTATAATCGTCAAGGATATCTGTCAGGATGGCCCCGACTTCGTTTTCAATGATATTTTTCATGAATTAATCGACTCCTTTTCTTTTCCTTTTATTTGTACAAGAATAATGGCGGCAAACATCAGTACACATCCGGCAAGCTCGCGACCGTTCAGCATCTGGTGCAGGATGAGAAAACCTGCCAGAAGCGAGAACACGGATTCCGTGCTCATTAGCAGAGAGGCTGTAGAGGCAGGAAGTCCCCGCTGTGCAAAAAACTGCAGAGTGTAGGCCACACCGTTGGAGAGTATGCCTGCATACAGGATCGGCAGCCATGCGGCAAGAATCAGGTGCATCCGTGGCTGTTCCAGTAAAAACATCGGGATCAGGGAACAGATGCCGCAGGTGAAAAATTCGATGCATGCCAGTATGGCATTATCCGCGATCGGTGCATAGTGATCCACGGCAAGAATCTGCAGGGAAAACATGAGCGCACAGCAGAGTGTATACAGATCTCCGCGCTGCAGACGAAAGGAACCTCCGGTCATACATAAAAGATACAGTCCGCATACAGCAAGTGCCACAGAGATCCACACGCGGATACCGGTTTTCTTGTGAAAAAGTATACCGAGTACCGGAACAAGCACGATGTACATTGCTGTGATAAACCCGCTTTTTCCAACGGTCGTATACTGGATGCCGATCTGCTGCAGGTTGGAGGCGATACACAGCAGAACACCGCAGATGATGCCTCCGGGCAGTGCCTGTTTCCAGGAAGCGGATTTTTCCTCAGAAGTTCGGCCGGTTTTCTGCGCCCGGATAAAAATAAACGGAAGCAGTACGATCCCCCCGATCAGTGAGCGGGCAGCAGTAAAGGTAAAAGGCTGCACATAGTCCATTCCCACACTCTGTGCAACAAAGGCAAATCCCCAGATAGCTGCAGTCAGAAGCAGCAGAAGGGAATGCCGCAGGGTATTTTTTTTCATAAAATTTCCTCGTAATGTGTAATAAAAAGCCAGATGCGATTGGGATACATCAAAAATGTACCGCAGGGCACAGGTTTTCTACTTATTATAGAGTATTCAACGTATTTGTTCAAGTGCCAATAAATCCGGAAAACTTTTTGAAAATTTATTACAATATCATTATGTAAGAGAAAAATCCCGGCATTGAGATTCAAGCAAAATTCAATCTTTCCATGGTACCGTAGAAAGAAAGGAAAATTATTCCTACAATACCTATTGACATGATAGGAATTAAGGGGTATGATAAACGAAAGTCAAGGGAGGCGGAAACATGAAGCGAAAATTATTTTCAATGGTAAAGAAAATAGCGGTACTGTCCATAGCAGCAATTCTGTTGATTGGATGTACCGGATGCGGAAGCAAAAAGAGTCATGTATGGACAATCACCAACGTCTCCTACGATCCGACAAGAGAATTTTATGAAGCATATAATCCTCTGTTTGAGAAATATTATAAGGAAAAAACGGGAAAAGAAGTGGATATTATTCAATCCCACGGAGGTTCCGGTGCACAGGCACGCTCTGTTGTGGAAGGATGCAATGCTGATGTCGTGACACTGGCACTGGAGCATGATATCACACTGATCGAGCAGACCGGACTGATTGAAAAAGGCTGGGAACAGGAATTTGCCGATGACAGTTCCCCATACACTTCGACGATTGTTTTCCTCGTCCGGAAAGGCAATCCGAAACAGATCAAAGACTGGGACGATCTGGTAAATAAAAAGGTCGAGATCATCACCCCGGACCCGAAGAGCAGTGGTGGTGCCTGCTGGAACTTTTTAGCAGCACTTTCCTATATAAAGGAGCAGACCAGTGATGAGAATAAGCAGAAAGCATTTCTGCAGAAACTTTACTCGCAGGTTTCCGTCATGGATTCCGGAGCACGCGGTTCCACTACCACATTTGTGGAAAACCAGAAAGGGGATGTACTGATCGCGTGGGAAAATGAGGCAATTACCACGATGAAAAGTTATCCGGATGAATATGAGATGATTACGCCGAATGTCAGTATTCTGGCACAGCCGAGTGTGGCGATTGTGGATGACAACGCAGATGCCAATGGCACGCAGGAAGTGAGCCGCGAGTACCTGAATTATCTGTACACGGATGATGCGCAGCGGCTGGCGGCAGAGTATGGTTACCGTCCGAGCAATGAATCAATTCTGAAGGAATTTTCCGACCGTTTTGACCTGAATGTGAAATTATATACGATCAAAGATTACGGCGGCTGGAACGAAGCATATAAGAACTATTTTGACGATGGAGCAATGTTTGATGAAATCTACGGCAACGAATAAGACAAAAAAAGTACGTGTGATACCGGGGTATCACCTCACATTGGGAATTACAGTGACAATGCTTTCCCTGATTGTGCTGATCCCACTGGCATCTGTGATGGTTTCCGCATTAAAACTGCGTCCGGCAGAGTTCTGGTCCCTGATCACGAAGCCGACCGTGCGGCATGCATTTGCGACCAGCATCGGATGTTCGTTTATTGCGGCACTTATAAACAGTGTGTTCGGTGTGATCATTGCCTGGGTGCTTGTAAGATATGAGTTTCCGGGAAAACGTATCCTCGATGGCTGTATTGAGCTTCCGTTTGCACTGCCGACTTCGGTAGCAGGTATCACACTTTCCAAAATGTATTCCGAAAACGGAATCCTTGGGGCTCCGCTTGCAAAACTTGGCATCAAAGTATCCTACACACATCTGGGACTGGTCATTGCACTGGTGTTTGTCGGAATTCCGTTTGTTATCCGTGCCGTGCAGCCGGTGCTTGAAAAACTCGACGGACAGTATGAGGAAGCGGCATTTATGCTTGGAGCCAACCGGTTTCAGACCTTCCGCAGAGTGCTTCTGCCGGAGATGATGCCCCCGGTTTTAACCGGATTTGGGCTTGCCTTTGCCAGAGGGATTGGTGAGTACGGAAGTGTCATTTACATATCCGGAAACAGTGCAAGGGAACATACGCAGGTGATCTCCTATGTGATCATGCAGAAGCTTGGGTATATTGATTATGCGAGTGCCACGGCAATCGCGCTGGTAATGTTGATTTTATCGTTTGTTTTACTGCTTGCTGTGAATATCGTACAGATGAAACAGGCAGCCAGAACCAACAATGTGTAAGTACAACGGGAAACCAGCCAGTTTGTTTTAAGAAAGGAAGTTCGTTTTTATGGAACAAAAGAAAAGTACGAAATACATCTTAATAGCCATCAGCGTTCTTTTCATATTTGTTATGCTGATTCTTCCCCTGTTTTCGATTCTCTTCAGTGCATTGAAAGAAGGATTTGCTTTTTACATACAGGCGATCACAACCGAATATGTGCGTTCGGCTCTTTTGGTCACATTGCTTGCAACCGTGATCGCGGTAGTTGTCAATACGTTTTTCGGAATCATGGCGGCATGGCTTCTGACAAAGTTTTCTTTCCGTGGGAAACAGGTGCTTGCCACGCTGATCGATATCCCGTTTTCGATCTCTCCCGTCATTGTAGGTCTTGCCTTTTTGATGACCTTCGGACGACTCGGCTGGACGTATCCGGCAATCCGGGCGATCAACCAGTTTTTCGGAACAAACATCCGCATTACGTTTGCGTTACCGGGTGTGGTGCTTGCCACAATTTTTGTCACTTTCCCGTTTGTATCGCGTGAGATCATCCCGATCTTAAATGCACAGGGCAAAGACGAAGAAGAGGCTGCAGCATTGATGGGAGCAGGGGGATTTACGATTTTCCGGAAAATTACCCTTCCCCAGATGAAATGGGGACTGATCTATGGTATCATTTTATGTACGGCGCGTGCGTTAGGCGAGTTTGGAGCAGTCAATGCACTCTCAAAGACCAGAGGGCAGACATTTACCCTGCCGCTGGAGATTGATGCCTTATATATGTCGGGGACGGATACTTCCATCACCTCCGCATTTGCGGTATCTTCCATTCTGGTCATTATTGCGGTGATCGTGCTGATACTCAGAAACATTTTTGAATACAGAAGCAAAAACAGTAAAGGCATACAGTAAGGAGTCAGGCTATGTACGTGGAAATGAGAGATATTTGTAAAAATTACGGAAACTTCCGGGCTTCCGACCATGTCAGCTTTGGCATTGAAAAAGGAAAATTAGTCGCACTGCTTGGACCTTCCGGAAGCGGAAAGACCACACTGCTTCGCATGATCGCGGGGCTTGAGACACCAAACAGCGGCGATATCTATATTGACGGGCAGCGTGTCAACGATGTGCCGGCGGCAAAACGAGGCATCGGTTTTGTATTTCAGAACTATGCATTGTTTCGTTATATGACCGTCTACGACAACGTAGCTTTTGGTCTCGAACTTGCCAAGGTGCCGAAAAAAGAAATCAAAAAGCGCGTGACCGAACTGTTGGAACTGACCGGATTAAGCGGAATGGAAAAGCGTTATCCGAACCAGTTGTCCGGCGGGCAGCGTCAGAGAGTGGCATTTGCCCGCGCACTTGCACCGAATCCGCAGGTACTTCTTCTCGATGAGCCGTTTGCGGCAATCGATGCAAAAGTCCGCACCGAACTTCGCAACTGGCTTCGCGAGATGGTTGTAAAGCTTGGCATTACAAGCATTTTTGTCACCCATGATCAGGATGAAGCCGTCGAGGTGGCCGATGAGATTATCATCACAAACCATGGACATATCGAGCAGATGGGAACGCCGATGGAAATTTATAAATCACCGGACACCCCGTTCGTGGCACAGTTTATCGGCCGTTCCTCGATCGTAGAGCATTATGAGCGTCTGCTTGGATTTGATCCGGTCGAGGGCGCAACCCACGCAGTTATCCGTCCGGAATTTGTCCGCATGTCCAGAAGCGAGCCACCACAGCATATGAGTGCCGCCGAGCGTGGAATCGTAAAAGATGTGATATTCCGAGGAAATCATCTGGATGTTGTCGTTGATGTGGGAGGCATCCCGATCGTCACCGAGCGCTCACTTGAAAAAGATCCGGTTGAAATTGGAGAACAGGTATATGTCTTAATTTACCGCCTGTATATATTTGATGAAAACCAGACCTATCTTGTAGAAAATAAGGAAATGCAGGAAGGTGAGGTCTTCTACATTTAATCACAAGGAAGGATTACTTATGAAAATCGAGGGAAAAAAAATACTCCATACGGATGTCCTCATCATCGGCGGCGGCACAGCAGGCTGCTACGCGGCAATGACCATCCGTGAACAATCCGATTATTCCATAATCATAGCAGAAAAAGCCAACATCAGGCGCAGCGGCTGTCTGGCAGCCGGAGTCAACGCGCTCAATGCCTATATCACCAAAGGTCATGTTCCGCAGGATTACGTGGACTACGCCACAAAAGATGCCGACGGCATCGTCCGGCCGGATCTGCTTTTGACCATGTCCGAAAGACTCAACCGTGTGACCGCCAAAATGGAACAGCTTGGTCTGGTCATCTTAAAAGATGAAAACGGCGAGTATGTGGCAAGAGGAAACCGCAATATCAAGATCAACGGCGAAAACTTCAAGCCGCTTCTTGCAGATGCTGTCAGCAAATTAGACGATGTGACCGTCATCAACCAGTTAAACATCACCGATTATCTGGTAAACAATAATAAGATCGAAGGAGCCGTCGGTTTTTCCATTGCAGACGGTACGGCCTACGAGATCCGCGCAAAAAAAGTGCTGATCGCAACCGGAGGAGCCGCAGGACTTTACCGCCCGAACAATCCGGGTTTTTCCCGTCATAAAATGTGGTATCCGCCGTTTAACACCGGTGCCGGATATGCCATGGGAATTGAAGCCGGAGCCGAGATGACCACATTTGAGATGCGCTTTATCGCCCTGCGCTGTAAAGATACGATCGCTCCGACCGGAACGATTGCACAGGGTGTCGGAGCAAAGCAGATCAACGCACACGGAGAAGTGTATGAGACAAAATACGGTCTGACTACTTCCCAGCGTGTGTACGGAACTGTTGAAGAAAATGTACAGGGACGCGGACCATGTTATCTTCGCACCGAGGGCATCTCCGCAGAGCAGGATGAATCGCTCTTAAAAGCATACTTAAACATGGCACCGGGACAGACCCTCAAGTGGGTGGAATCCGGGAAAAATCCAAGTGAGCAGAACGTGGAAATTGAGGGAACTGAGCCGTACATCGTAGGTGGTCATACCGCCAGTGGTTACTGGGTAGATACCGAACGCGAGACAACGATCCACGGACTCTATGCTGCCGGAGATGTGGCAGGCGGCTGTCCACAGAAATATGTAACCGGCGCACTGGTGGAGGGCGAGATCGCAGCCCATTCCATCGTGCAGAAATTAAACGAAGAACAGGTGGCAGATACGGCGGCTTCTGATGAAGAAGCGGTTCTTGAAAATAAAATTGCCGAGTATGATGCATTTCTCACAAAGCAGGACCCGGCATTTACCGTTGAGGAACTCGAGGAAGCCATGCAGAAAGTCATGGACCAGTATGCAGGCGGAATCGGAACCCATTACCAGTTCAACGAAAAGCAGCTTGCCATGGCGGAAGAAAAAATAAAGAAACTGCAGATCCTTGCAAAAGGACTTGCGGCAGCCGATATGCATGAGCTGATGTTTATCTATGAGCTGAAAGAACGGCTGACCGTGTGCTTGACTGTGATCGCACATCTGCGTGCACGCAAGGAGACACGCTGGCACAGTTTCGCGGAGAATCTGGATTATCCGGAGAAGAGTGATGCATGGCTCTGCTATGTAAACTCGAAAAAGAACGGGGACCAGATTACGATGATCCGCAGAGATCTGGTGAAAGGAGGAGAAACCTATGAGCATCGCGATTGATTCCATGAAATGCAGGGCATGTGGAAAATGTCTGGATGTCTGTCCGGGAAGCCTGATCGTGCGCGGTGAAGACAAAAAAGCCGTGATCCGGTATCCGAAGGACTGCTGGGGATGCGCCTCCTGTATCAAGGAGTGTCCGTTTGAGGCAATTTCCTATTACCTGGGTGCCGACATCGGCGGCATGGGAAGCCAGATGACCGTTCATACGGAAGGAGATCTGTTACACTGGCGAATTAAAAAAACAGATGGTACAATAGAAACAATTGTTGTGAATAAAAAGGATTCGAATAAATATTAAGGAGGAAGATCATGAGTCAATTATCTCATCTTGATGCACTCGAAGCGGAAGCAATCTACATTATCCGTGAGGTAGCGGCAGAGTGTGAAAAACCAGTAATGCTTTATTCCATAGGAAAGGACAGTTCGGTAATGCTTCATCTTGCCATGAAAGCATTTTATCCGGAGAAGCCGCCATTCCCATTTTTACATGTGAACACGACATGGAAATTCAAGGAAATGATTCAGTTCCGTGATGAGACGGCAAAGAAACTTGGGATTAACATGATCGAGTATATCAACGAGGACGGTGTAAAGCGTGGCATCAATCCGTTTGATTACGGCAGCCAGTACACCGACATCATGAAGACACAGGCATTAAAACAGGCGTTGAATAAATACGGATTTACTGCAGCATTCGGCGGCGGACGTCGTGATGAGGAAAAATCCCGTGCAAAAGAGAGAATTTTCTCTTTCCGTAATGAGAATCATGCATGGGACCCGAAGAACCAGAGACCGGAGATGTGGAAACTTTATAACTCCAAGATCAACAAGGGTGAGAGTATTCGTGTGTTCCCGATTTCCAACTGGACGGAGACGGATATCTGGGAGTACATAAAGAGAGAAAACATCGATATCGTGCCGCTGTATTTTGCAGCAAAGCGTCCGGTGATTGAGCGTGACGGACAGATTATCATGGTGGATGATGATCGTCTGAAACTTCGTCCGGGTGAGAAAATTGAATACAAGAATGTGCGTTTCCGTACTTTGGGATGCTATCCACTGACCGGTGGAATCGAATCCAACGCGACCACATTAGATGAGATTATTGACGAGACCTTGAGTGCTGTAGAGTCTGAGCGGACCACCCGTGTCATTGACAACGAGGCAGCCGGCAGCATGGAACGAAGAAAGAGGGAGGGTTATTTCTAAAATGAGCGGATTATTGAAATTTATTACCTGCGGTAGTGTAGACGATGGAAAGTCCACACTGATCGGACATATTTTATACGATTCCAAACTGCTTTACGCAGATCAGGAGAAAGCGTTGGAGCTGGATTCCAAAGTAGGAAGCCGCGGCGGCGCAATCGATTACTCCCTCCTTCTGGACGGACTGATGGCAGAGCGTGAACAGGGTATCACCATTGATGTGGCATACCGTTACTTTACAACCGAAAAGAGAAGCTTTATCGTGGCAGATACTCCGGGACATGAGGAGTACACAAGAAACATGGCAGTCGGTGCATCCTTTGCAGACCTTGCCGTTATCCTTGTGGATGCAAAGCAGGGCGTGCTCGTACAGACCAGAAGACATGCCAGAATCTGTGCACTGATGGGAATCCGTTATTTTGTATTTGCTGTAAATAAGATGGATCTTGTCGATTACAGCGAGGAGCGTTTCAAGGAGATCGTTGACCAGATTCAGGAACTTTCCAAGGAACTGCATTTAGCAAGTGTCAAGATCATTCCGGTATCTGCAACCGAGGGTGACAATGTCACCACCCATTCCGACAATATGCCATGGTACACGCAGGAGCCACTGCTTGCTTACTTAGAGAATATCGATGTGAGCGAAAAGAAGCAGGAAGAAGGCTTCTACATGCCGGTACAGCGTGTCTGCCGTCCGGATCACACGTTCCGTGGTTTCCAGGGACAGATCGAGAGTGGCGCTGTATCGGTCGGTGATACAATCGTGACTCTGCCAAGCAATGAGCATGCAAAAGTAAAGAGCATTTTAGTCGGAGATAAAGATGCACAGACTGCAGATGCAGGCCGTCCAGTTACCATCCAGCTTGACAAGGAAGTGGATGTATCCCGCGGATGTGTTCTTGCAAAAGATACGAAGCTTCCGGTCAGCAAGAAATTTACCGCAACAATCCTCTGGATGGACGATGAGGAACTGACCGTCGGCAAAGATTATCTCGTAAAACTCGGTACACGTACAATTCCGGGTATCTTAAAGAATATCCAGTACAAGATTGATGTCAACACCGGTGAATTTATTCCGGTTGGCCGCCTGCGCAAGAACGAGATTGCGGTCTGCGATCTGGTATTGCAGGAAGAGATCGTCATTGATGCTTTTGCAAAGCATAAGACATTGGGAGAACTGATCCTGATCGACCGTATTTCCAACATGACCTCCGCATGTGGTGTTGTGGAAAATCCAACGCTCGATGAGACGAAAGACTTAAAATGCGCATTTGCCCACGGAAATCTCAAGGCAAACGGAGATATCTTCGAGGAATATTACTATGACCTTGAGGCGATGAACGTCTTTAAGGTACAGCCTTCCGATAAAACTTACACGATCGGTGATGTGATTCCGGTCAAGGGTGAGACGTATCAGTATCCGGACAGCTTTGATGTGGTTGTTCTGCGTGAGCAGGTAGCGGTATCCATCCGTGACCAGAAGGTTACTGCAATTATTCCGCTTGCTGACTTTGCATACAACGATGTGCCTGTCATCAACGGCCGTGGATTTGCAGTTCATGTAACAAGTGCCGCAGATGTGGATGCGTTCAAGAAGGAGCTTTCCGCAGAGGGCAGTGAGATCTCTGAGAACTTCTTTAATAAGTGGGTTGATTTTGAGACTTACCGCCGCATCGTATTTAAGGATGAGCACTGGACAGAATAATCATTTTATTATGAGAATGGAATCCCTGCTGGTTTTAACCAGTGGGGATTTTTTTGCTGGAAAAATAAGTGGAAATAAAAGGTTGACAATAGGGTATGATTGCGGTATATTAACTATAACATATTAAACCTATTAGATAAGTATGAATTAGGGGAAATGAAATGGGATTCAACACAGAACTACTACATGGTACAAAAACCGGAGATCCGGTGACCGGAGCCACACTTACCCCGGTGTACCAGTCCAGTGCTTTCTTTCAGCCATCGGCAGAGCAGCATGAGAAGCTGTTTCACAACAAAGCTGCTGGATATTCTTACACAAGAATCAATAACCCGACCATCGCAGCATTTGAAGAACGCATGACGGTTCTGGAAAAAGGTGTGGCATCCGTTGCCTGTGCATCCGGCATGGCGGCAATTACCAATGCCCTTCTGAATATCGTAGGAAGTGGTGATGAGATCATCACAAGCACCAGCCTGTATGGAGGAACGATTGATCTTTACCACGATCTGGAAGCGTTTGGGATTACAACAATTTTTGCAGATACGAATGATCTGGAAGATCTCGAATCCAAGATCACGGATAAGACGAGAGTCATCTTCGCGGAGACGATTGGCAATCCAAAGCTGGATGTGACCGACATCCCGGCACTTGCAGGGATCGCAAAGCGGCACAATCTTCCGCTCATGATCGACAATACGGTAGCTACCGCGTTTCTCGTTCGTCCGCTCGAACTTGGCGCAGACATCGTAATCAATTCCACATCCAAATACATCAACGGCAACAGCAGTGCCATCAGTGGTGTGATCACCGATGCGGGAAGATTCAAATGGGATCTGGAGCGGTATCCGGGTATGAAGGACTATAAAAAGTTTGCAAAATTTGCCTTTACTGCAAAACTGAGAAACGGATTGTTCCGCAACATGGGAGCCTGTATGGCGCCGCAGACTGCATACTATAATCTGCTTGGTATGGAGACACTGGGGCTTCGTATGGAGCGGGCGTGTGACAACGCAATGCAGCTTGCGGCTTATCTGGAAACCATTCCGGGAATCAGCGTAAACTATCCGGGACTTGCATCAAGTCCGTGGAACGGTGTGGCAAAGCAGTTGCTGGATGGAAGATTTGGAGCAATTTTAACCATTCGCGTGGGAAGCAAGGAACGCGCTTTCGCAATCATGAATGCGCTGACCATTCCGCAGATCGTATCCAACATCGGAGATACCAAGACACTGATCGTACATCCGGAATCCACACTGGCGGCACACTCAACCGAGCAGGAAAAGATTGACGCCGCCGTATTTGATGATATGATAAGAATAAGTGTCGGTATTGAGGATATCGAAGATCTGAAGCAGGATTTTACAGCAGCAATCCAAAATACCGTCGGATAAACAAAGAAAAATACACAAGGTTTAAAGGAGAGAGTAATGGCTGTTGATTATGCTACATTGAAAAAAGGCGGATTTATGCGCCAGAAACAAAAAAATAATTTTTCCCTGCGGCTGGCTGTGGTAGGTGGAAATCTTACAGCAGAGAATTTACAGATTATCGCAAAGGTTGCAGAAAAATACGGAGACGGACACGTACATCTGACTTCCCGTCAGAGTGTGGAAATCCCATTTATCAAACTTGACGATGTAGAAGAAGTTAAGGAAGTGCTGGCAACCGGGGGATGTAAGCCGGGTGTGTGTGGACCGCGTGTCCGTACGATTACAGCCTGTCAGGGATCGGCGGTATGCCCTAGTGGAAATATTGACAGTTATGATATTGCAAAAAAACTGGATGAGCGTTATTTTGCAAGAGAACTTCCGCATAAGTTTAAATTTGGTGTAACCGGATGCCAGAACAACTGCTTAAAGGCAGAAGAAAATGATGTCGGAATCAAGGGTGCATCCATTGTGGAATGGGAGGAAGCAGCCTGCATCAACTGTGGGATCTGTGAGAAGACCTGCCGCGTGGATGCAATCAGTACCGTGGACGGAAAAATCGTTCTCAATGAGGAAAAATGTAACAACTGCGGACGCTGTGTAAAGGCCTGTCCGACCGATGCATGGAAAGCGACACCTGCATTTGAGGTATCTTTCGGTGGACTGTTTGGAAACCGCGTATACAAAGGCGAGAAGTATCTTCCGCTTGTGACATCCGAGGAACAGTTATTCCGCATTACCGATGCGGCAATCCAGTTCTTTGATGACAATGCCAATCCGGGAGAGCGTTTCCGCATGACACTCGAGAGAGTGGGACTTGATAAATTTGAAGAGAAGATAAAGGAGGCATACAATGGCTGATTTTACAATTGATGAAACTGTAGATATTACGGATGTGGTCTGCCCGATGACGTTTGTCAAGGCAAAGGTAGCCATGGAAGAGTTAGAGATCGGACAGGTGCTTTCCGTACATATGAATGATGGAGAGCCGGTGCAGAACGTACCGAGAAGTTTCAAGGAAGAGGGACAGCAGGTATTAAAGCTGATCGACAATGAAGATGGAACTTATGACCTTATTGTAAAGAAACTCGAAGAGTAGACAAGAGAGGTTAAGCGCATGGCAGCAAGAGTAAGTAAAGATAATTTTGAAGCGGAGGTTTTGCAGGCTTCTATACCGGTACTGGTGGAGTTTTATTCCGATTCCTGCATTCCGTGCAAACAGATGTCACCGATTCTTGGCGATATCGAAGATGATTATGAGGATCGCTTAAAAGTGGTCAAAGTCAATGCAAATTTTGACGGGGAACTGGCAGAACAGTATTCCGTTATGGTTTCTCCGACCATCCTGTTTTTCAAAGATGGAAAGGAAGCAGAGCGTGTGCGCGGTCTGATTAAGAAACCGGAACTGGAAGAAATTGTGAAAAAATATATTTAGGAGGAGTTACCGATGAAAGTAACAATCGCAGGAAACGTAAAAGACATCAAAGAGGGAACCACGCTGGCACAGCTCGTTGTTGACGAGAAGGTTGAAAATCCGGAATATGTGACCGTTACCGTAAACGATGATTTCGTAGAAAATCACGATCTTGCAAACGTAACATTAAAGGAAAACGATGTAGTTGAATTCTTATACTTCATGGGAGGAGGAAGCTTCTAATGGCATTTACCAATGAACAGATGGAGCGTTACAGCCGTCACATCATCCTGCAGGAGGTTGGTGTGAAGGGACAGAAAAAGCTCCTCAACGGAAAAGTTTTGATTATCGGTGCGGGCGGACTCGGTGCACCGGCAGCAATGTATCTTGCCGCAGCCGGTGTGGGAACCATCGGTATTGTCGATGCAGATGAAGTTGATCTGTCCAACTTACAGCGTCAGATCATTCACGGCACCGCAGATGTAGGAAAAGCAAAAGTAAAATCTGCAAAAGAGACCATGAATGCAATGAACCCGGATGTGACTGTAAATACCTACCGTGAGTTCGTTACTTCCGAAAATATTATGGATCTCATTAAAGATTATGATTTCATCATTGATGGAACCGATAACTTCCCGGCAAAATTCTTAATCAACGATGCCTGTGTAATGGCAAAGAAGCCATTCTCCCATGCAGGAATCATCCGTTTCAAGGGTCAGCTCATGACCTATGTTCCGGGAGAAGGACCATGCTATCGTTGTGTATTCAAGAATCCACCACCAAAGGATGCAGTTCCGACCTGTAAGCAGGCAGGTGTCATCGGCGCAATGGGCGGTGTCATCGGATCCTTACAGGCGATGGAAGCCATCAAATATCTGATCGGTGTGGGCGATCTCTTAACCGGAAAGCTTCTGACTTTTGATGCGTTAAAGATGGAATTCCACACGATCAAACTGCCAAAGGCAGATCATAAGTGTGCAATCTGTGGCGATCATCCGACCATCACAGAACTGATTGATTACGAGCAGATCGAGTGCCCGGATCATTGAGGTATCGCGTAAGCGATATCTCCTACGCAAATCGCCTCTGCGAAGCAGACTTTATATGCGATTTGCTCCTTGAAAAGGAGGAAAATTTTATGCTTACCATGAAAAAAGCAGACTATGAAAAAATCTTAGCCCATGCAAAGGAAAATCTTCCAGAAGAAGCATGTGGTTTAATTGCAGGTACCAAAGATGGTGATAAAAAAATCATTGAGAAGGTGTATCTGTTAGAAAATGTTGATCACACCAACGAGCATTTTTCTATGAATCCGAAGGAGCAGCTTGCTGCTGTCAAAGATATGCGTGCAAACGGTCTGGTGCCGCTTGGCAACTGGCATTCCCATCCGGAATCGCCGTCACGCCCGTCCGAGGAAGATAAGCGTCTGGCGTATGATCCGACGGTCAATTACCTGATTCTTTCCCTGATGGATATGGATCAGCCGGTGCTTAAAGCTTTTGACATTGACAAAGAGAAAAATGTGACGATTGAAGAACTGGTTATTCAGTAAAGGGTATCCGTCTGCGGATAGATTTTCTATCTGTGGTATCTCGCGTAAGCGATATCTCCTACGCAGCTTAGAAATTGTCCAATAGAAATGCTGCCTGTACCATATTGTTGTCAGGCAGCATTTTTCGGTAGTATGGTGCAAAGATTATCTTTTTACATGATCAGTAACAAAAATGCCAGACCGTAATAAGTCACAACAGCCACAAGGTCATTGACGGTTGTAATGAGTGGACCGGATGCAACCGCAGGATCAATTTTTATCTTATGAAAAAACATGGGAATCACAGTACCTACGAGGCTTGAGATCACCATTGCCACGAGAAGTGAGATGCCGACGCAGCCGGAGATGCCAAATGCTCCGCTCCAGGTGTATCCCTTAAACAGGTGGATGTAGATGCCAAGCAGTGCAAGTGCCATAATACCAAGGATTCCACCATTTAAAAGACCGATTTTCATTTCTTTTACCAGTAAGAAAAGTTTTTGTTTTCCGGTGAGTGTTTCATCCATCAGGACACGGATGGTAACTGCCAGAGACTGGGTACCGACGTTTCCGGCCATGTCAAGCACAAGAGACTGGAAACAGATTACAATCGGAAGCACAGCCACAACATGCTCAAAGACACCTACAACAGAGGAAACGAGCATCCCGAGGAACAGCAGGATGATAAGCCATGGAAGACGTTTTTTCATGCTTTGTGCCGTGGTTTCTTTGAGATCTTCTTCGGCGGTGAGACCGGCCAGTTTTGCGTAATCTTCCCCCATCTCATTGTCAACCATCTCTACGATATCTTCGGATGTAATAACACCGAGCATATGACCGTCCTGCGACAGGACAGGAATGGAATCTTCCGAATAATCCATGATTTTTTCCATGCATTCATCAATTTTTTCGTGATCGGTTACCGATGGATAGGAGCGGACGATAATATCGTCAAGCACATCATGTTTTCTTGCAATAATAAGATCTTTCAGATCAATAGCACCGGCAAATTTCAGGGATTCATCCAGTACATAAATGGTTGAAATATTGTCATTGGTTCCGGCCTGACGTACCAGTTCGCTCATTGCCTGACGGACGGAAAGTCCCTTTGGAATGCAGATGTAGTTGGTTGTCATGCAGCTTCCGATTTCGTCATCGTCATAGGAAAGCAGCATTTTTACATCTTTTATGGCAGCTTTGTCCAGGTTTTCCACGATTTCATATTTTTTTTTATCATCGAGCGTTTCGAGGACGTCAACGGCATCATCGGAATCCATCAGGGAAACTACTTTGGCGGCATCTTTGACGGAGAGTTCGGAAAAGTAGATTTGCGGTTCATCCAGATATGCGAAGATTTCCGCAATCTTCTGTGGCTCCAGAAGCGTATAAATACGTTTCCTTTCTTTTGGAGTCATAACCGTAAGCATATCGGCAATGTCATTTTCGTGATAATTAGATAAGCATTTTAAGATTTCATGGTCATTCTGTTTGCTTCGGATCAGCTTTGTAAGCTCTAAATATTTCTTGTTCATATGAATTCTCCTTTCCTTGTGTGCAGTCATCATGTGCAACAAAAGCTACATCATGCTGCGGATATGCACAATAGAAAAGGGCTCAGGTATACAGTTTTATATATTCAGGCACAAAAAAAGCACCTACCAGTGCTTTAAACATCATGAATCGGCAAAATTCATTTTCCAGTGAAAACGATAATTTTGCCAGTGAAAAAAGCATCGGTATTCAAATGTCTACTTCGCCCAAAACTATCGCTACTGTCCATGAATTTCACCTCCATTACTCAGATTTTTATGATTGTGGATTTAAATCCTTGGTTATGGTAGCATTTGTAAATGGATTTTTCAACCCGGAATCACGTAAAATTTTTGTAAAAGGAGCATATTTTGTTATTATTGGAGAAAAGAAAATAGCGCATTGTATAGGGGTATGGTAAAATAGGAAAGAATAAAAATGCCATTATTTATGAAATAGATTTTTTTGAAAATCAGGAGGAATAACATGTACGATTTAGTCATTATAGGAAGCGGTCCGGCAGGTCTTTCGGCAGCTGTTTACGCAAAGCGTGCCTGTCTGGATGTGGTTGTTTTAGAGAAAGAGCCGATGGGTGGCGGACAGATGATTTATACGCAGGAAGTTGATAATTATCTGGGACTGCCGGAAACCAATGGGTTTGATCTGGCACAGAAATTTGAGCAGCATGCAAAAGCACTGGAGGTTCCGTTCATCAGCGATGAAGTGGATAACGTAGAGAAAAATACAGACGGAACGTGGAAAATCACCGGTGCTTCCGGAACCGTCTATGAGACAAAAACGGTACTGCTGGCAACCGGAGCCGGACACCGGAAACTCGGGGTGCCGGGAGAAGAAACACTGGCAGGAGCCGGGGTGTCTTACTGTGCAACCTGTGATGGAGCTTTTTTCCGTAACAAGACAGTGGCGGTTGTCGGCGGTGGAGATGTGGCACTGGAAGATGCCCTGTATCTGGCAGCCGGATGTGAAAAAGTGTATCTGATTCACCGCAGACAGGAACTGCGTGGCACGAAGGTATTGCAGGAACAGGTGGCAAATGAGCCGAAGATCACCTTCCTGCCGGATACCGTGGTGAAAGAAATCTGTGGGGAGCAGATGGTCGATCATCTGGTAATCGCAAACACCGGAACAGGAGAAGAAAAAGAACTGCCGGTCAGCGGTATCTTTATCGCAGTCGGTATGAATCCGCAGACCGATGCGGTGGCTTCTGTGCTGGATTTAGATCATGGCTATGTGCGTGCCGGAGAAGACGGGGTGACGGAGCAGCCGGGGCTTTTTGTGGCAGGAGATGTCCGCACCAAGAAGCTGCGTCAGATTGTGACCGCGGTGGCGGATGGTGCCAACAGTGTGACAAGTATTGTGGAGTATCTCAAAACTTTATAAATTGCTGGTTAACTGCGGGGCTGTGAGCCTTTTGTTTTCAGAGGGACGGATTTGCGAGGAGTCTGTTCTAAATATAAGGTTTCTCTATGCGACGGAAGAAGGGGGACATTCTCTTTCTACAGAAAAATTTACAAGTCAGCGCCGATGTTGATTTCAGGTTGGTTTGGCAAAGGTTTTACTTTTATGCTATTAACGTTACATGATGGAACTACGGCGCAGTTGTAAATTTGTTCTTCCGAAAGAAATGTACCCCTTCTTCCTGTTGGCTGGAGAAAATATAATTGGGAAACATACTCTTGCAAATCCTGTCTGTGGAACAAATATAAAGGCACCAGAACTTGCAGTTAAAGGCGCTCCCGAAAAGGATATACGAATCCCATAAACTGAACATAAAAATACCCTGTTAAATCACTTGATGATAAGGCCGGATATCTATAGATGAAAAATTAAAGTTTTAGGTGACGGATTTTCGAAATTTTAATGCTTGAAATCAGAAAATGTCACCTATATAGTAAAAATTGCTTCTCCAGATACCGCATTTTTCAATAAAGTGGTATCTGGAGAAGCAATTTTTGATCTATAGAGACCTTCCGGTATCTGAATGTTAAATTTTCAGCGTGTAGGTACCACAATGGTATCTTTTACATGAATTTTATTGGCATAGATACCACGGTGGAATTTTTTA